>Ga0224501_10003933_pt1 | contig 11714 bp, 14 predicted proteins | sample SF_Oct11_sed_USG_4_FD_169105 | JGI IMG/M metagenome (GOLD analysis project Ga0224501, IMG submission 169105) | Sediment microbial communities from San Francisco Bay, California, United States - SF_Oct11_sed_USGS_8_1 | ecosystem: Environmental > Aquatic > Marine > Sediment | place: USA...
TTCCTCAACCAAGTTCATGTTTGAATCTGCTCGTTGTAGACCGACTCGGTACAAATAAATTCCCCATTCACCCGTCACCGTTAGAGAAGAGATCCATCTCGCTCTGACGTATCGCCTCCTTCCTCTCCGGCGGCGCCATGCCAAAGTGAAGATAGGCACTATTGGTGGCGATTCGTCCTGTGCGGGTACGCATCATAAAACCCTGCTGGATGAGATAGGGCTCCAGCACATCTTCGATGGTGCCACGCTCCTCACCGATGGCGGCGGCGAGATTGTCTACCCCAACCGGGCCACCATCGAACTTGTCGATAATCGCCAGCAGCAATTTGCGGTCCATCATATCAAAGCCGTTTACATCCACATCAAGCATGTCGAGGGCGCGACCCGCGACATCGGCCGAGACCTTGCCGTCTGCCTTCACCTCGGCGTAGTCGCGCACCCGGCGCAGCAGGCGGTTGGCGATGCGCGGGGTACCACGTGAGCGACGTGCGATCTCGGAGGCCCCCTTCTCATCAATCGCGACACCCAGAATACCGGCGGAGCGGATAACAATATGAGTCAGGTCGGCGGTGTTGTAAAACTCCAGCCGCTGCACGATACCGAAACGGTCACGTAACGGCGAGGTGAGCATACCGGCGCGGGTGGTGGCCCCGATCAACGTAAAGGGGGGCAGGTCGAGCTTGATAGAGCGGGCCGCCGGTCCTTCGCCGATCATGATATCGATCTGGTAGTCCTCCATCGCCGGATAGAGCACCTCCTCGACCACTGGCGAGAGGCGATGGATCTCATCGACGAACAACACATCGTGCGGCTCAAGATTGGTGAGCAACGCCGCGAGGTCTCCAGGACGTTCCAGCACCGGGCCGGAGGTCTGGCGGATATTCACCCCCAGCTCGTTGGCGATAATGTGTGCCAGGGTTGTCTTGCCGAGGCCGGGCGGGCCGAACAGCAGCACATGGTCGAGCGCCTCACTACGCTGACGCGCCGCAGAGATGAAGATCTCCATCTGCTCATGCACCTTCTGCTGGCCCACATAGTCGGCCAGCATCCTGGGACGGATAGCACGATCCTGCGCCTCCTCTTCACCCGTCGGTGCATTGCTGATCAGACGGTCAGTTTCGATCATTATGGTGGTGACCTGTGTCGGTGTTATTGGTGCTCTATCTTACCGTTTGCTGTGTAAGTATTCCGCCCTTAAATAGCATTAATGTGCAACGCTACTACTTTTGCACCGCCTGCTTCAACGCGGCGCGGATGATCGCCTCACTCCCCATCCCGTCGGTATCGAGGATACTGATCAGGCGGCTCGCCTCAGGCGGTTTGTAGCCGAGGGAGATCAGGGCACTGAGCGCATCCTTCACCGCATCGGCGGATGAGGCGATCTGAGATGTCGCAATCCCGCTGGCCGGTAATACCGGCGACGGTTGCCAGTCATCAAGACGGTCACGCATCTCGACGATCAGCCGCTCTGCGGTCTTCTTGCCGACACCGGGCAGGCGCACCAGGGTGGCGGTATCACTGTCGTGCACGCAGCGGGCAAACTCATCGGCCGAGATCCCGGAGAGGATGGTGAGCGCCAGTTTGGCCCCCACACCATTGACCTTAATCAGGGTACGAAACAGGGTACGTTCCGCCTCGGTGGCAAAGGCGAAGAGCAGGTGGGCGTCCTCACGCACCACCAAATGGGTGTGCAGGGTCACCTCAGTCCCCACCTCGGGGAGCTGAAAGATGGTGCCCATCGGCGCCTCCAGCTCATAGCCGATCCCCCCCACATCGAGCAGCAGGTGGGGAGGCCTCTTCTCCGCAAGTATGCCGCGCAGGCGACCTATCATCGATAACGTCCTCTTCTACTGCCGCGCACCCCTTCGAGGTGGCGCAGGGTTTGACTGGTATGATTGTGGCACAGTGCCACAGCAAGGGCATCAGCGGCATCGGCCTGCGGCATCCCCGGCAGCTTGAGCAGCGCCTGCACCATGTGCTGCACCTGCTCCTTGCTGGCGTTACCCTTACCCACCGTCGCCTTCTTGATCTCGCTGGGGGTGTATTCGCTGAGCGTCAGCTCGCGTGACATCACCGCGCAGATGGCGGCGCCGCGGGCCTGCCCCAGCTTGAGGGCGGAGTCGGGATTGCGATGCATGAAGACCTGCTCAATCGCCACCTCATCAGGGGCATAGAGCTCGATGATGTCGCTCACCCCATCGAAGATGGTCTTGAGGCGCGAGGCAAACTCACCATCCCCGGCACGGATGCAACCGCTCTCTACGTAATGGAGACGCCCATTTGCCCGTTCGATAATCCCGAAGCCGGTAATACGCGAACCGGGGTCAATGCCGAGGATACGGGTCATAGCTCTGGCCCGGCCCTTAACCGAGCTGGGCCATCACCTCTTCACTGAAGTCGGCGTTGGTATAGACGTTCTGTACATCGTCGAGCTCCTCCAGCATGTCGACCAGACGCATCACCTTCTGTGCATCCTCCAGCTCAAGCTCGACGCTGGTAGAGGGGCGTTGCGTGATCTCGCCCACCTGCGGGTCAAAACCGGCGGCAACCATCGCCTCCTTCACATGGGTGAACGCCTCCCACGCGGTGGTCACCTCGATGGAGCCGTCATCGTTGTTCACCACATCCTCGGCCCCCGCCTCCATGATCGCCTCCTCATCGACGCCGGGTGGATAGTGCATCATGCCGATCCGGGTAAAGAGGTAGGCAACCGAACCGTCGGTACCCAGATTGCCGCCACACTTGGTGAAGGCGTGGCGTACATCGGAGACAGTACGATTACGGTTATCGGAGAGGCAGTCGACCATCACCGCCACACCGTTGGGGCCGTAGCCCTCATAGCGGATCTCGTCATAGTTATCATTATTGTCGGCACCGGCGCCACGCTTGATAGCGTTCTCAACGGTATCCTTCTTCATGTTCTGGCCCAGCGCCTTAGCCACCGCATCGCGCAGACGCGGGTTGCTGTCGATATCCGCCCCGCCCATCCTGGCGGCAACAACGATCTCGCGGATCAGTTTGGTAAAGATCTTGCCACGCCTGGCATCCTGGGCCGCCTTACGATGCTTGATATTGGCCCATTTACTGTGACCGGCCATGAAGAAAACCCCGCTGCATCACGACAAAAACTGTCCGCATTGTAGCACCAATACACGGGGCATTCGCAGAGAGGTTAGTCTCCTCCATCGAGGGAGACGGCCGTGCGGTCAAAGGGGGAGCCACCCGGTTCATCAAACAGCAGCTCATGGCTGCCGATGCGAATCATGTCGCCTGCAATCAGGCGTTTTTTGCTCACCTTTTCGCCATTGATGAAGAGGCCATTGGTGCTGTTGAAATCGGCGATCGTCACCTCGAATGCCCCATCCAGATAGTTGTCGGGTTTTACCACAATCACCGCATGGATACCGCTAATGGTGGGGTCATCGAGTTGAATGTCGTTATCGGAGCGGCGGCCGATGGTCACCCGCTCCTTCAGCAGCTCATACTCCTTAAGTGCCAGGCCATTCAGCATCAGGGTCAGTTTGGACATACGCAGATTCCTCCTACAGACTCTCTATGAAGCCAAGACGAGCATCAGCAATGGCGATCTCATCACCATTTTTCAACACCACAGAGCCGGACTTGACCGCCTTGCCATTCACGCTGGTAGTGATCGGTTTGTCGCCTGTGGTGATCGGCAGCAACTCATACCCCTTTGCCGTCTTCATCACCACCGCCACCTGCATCCCCGGTTTGCCCAGGGCGGTACGCTCCTTCTCCAGTTTCATCACCTCACCGGCGCGCGGACCATTGAGGATCTTCAGGGCCGAGTTGCCACTCGCCTTCTTTTTGCTATCCGTATCACCGAACATAATCATGGTGGCGGCAAAGTCCTGCACATCCTCATCGACATAACAGAGCTCATGGCTGCCGATCTTGATCACATCGTTGTGTTTCAGCGGTGACTTGGAGATGGGGTGGTTGTTAAGACGGGTGCCATTGGTACTCCCCAGATCGGTGATCGTCGGCTTGGGCTTGAGCAGGATCGCCGCGTGCTCCCCACTGACAATCGGCTCGTTGAGCATGATGTCATTACCTGTATTGCGCCCTATCGTGACGCGCTCACCCTGCAGCGGAAAGTCGCGTACATTCATACCGTTGTGGCTAATTACCAGCTTTGCCATCGTCAATACCTCACTACCAGATTCGAACCACGATTACCGAAATATTATCATCGCCGCCACGCTCATTGGCGGCATCCACCAGCGCACGCACCACCTCGGGCAGGGCATCGCCTGCCAGCAGGGTGGCAATCTCCTCATCCATAAGATAGTTGCTCAGACCATCGGAACAGAGCAGGTAACAGTCATCGTCGACCACCGCTTCGTCACCCAGATCCACCGCCACCCCGGAGTCAAGCCCCAGTGCACGGGTGATCACATTCTTCTGCGGGGAGTTGCGCGCCTGCTCGGCCTCCAGCATCCCCTCATCCACCAGCTCCTGCACCAACGAGTGGTCACGGGTCAGCTGCGTCAACTCACCATCTCTTAAGCGGTAGAGGCGGGAGTCGCCCACATGGGCGTAGTGTAATCGCCCCTCCTCCAGCGCCAGCGCTACCACCGTGGTCCCCATGGTGTGGATCTCAGGGTCAGAAGTGGCGTGCGCATAGATCTGCAGGTTGGCCTGCTCTATCGCCCGCTGCAGCATCTGCGATGCACGGCTCTGACGTAACATCTCACCTATCGTCTCCACCGCAATGGCACTGGCCACCTCGCCGGCGTGGTGGCCACCCATACCATCTGCAACCACCGCCCACCCCTGCTCGGCATTCCAGGCGATGGCATCTTCATTGTGCTCACGCACCCGCCCCGTATCAGTCAATCCCACCATCTTCCATGCGGACATCGGCTATCCCCCCCGGCACCGTTTAAGGGCTGTCGCTACCTCCCCTGCACTCTGGTAGCGTTTGCCCGGCTCTTTTTGCAGACATTTATTGATGATTCGTGTGAGACAGATCGGGATCCCCTTGCGGAAATTACCCGGTTTAGGATGGGCCTGATTGGTGATCTTGAACATCAGGCTACCCAGCGATTCTGCCTCAAACGGCAGGTGACCGGTGGCAAGTTGAAACAGGGTCACCCCGAGCGAGAAAATATCGGCCCGCCCATCCACCTTCTTCCCCGCCACCTGCTCCGGCGACATATAGGATGGGCTACCAAGAACGGTACCGGTCTTGGTCTTACTGGCATCGGTCAGACAGGCAACACCGAAATCGGTCACCTTCACCACCTTCTCGTTACGCTCGTAGACGATATTGGCCGGTTTGATATCGCGGTGCACCACCTTCTGCTTGTGGGCGTAGTCGAGCGCCTCGGCCACCTCTTCCATAATCGCCATCACCTCCTTGAGCGGCAGCAGACTCTTTTTGCTGGAGAAGGCGGCCAAGTCCTGTCCCTTCAGGTAATCCATCGCGATGTAGGCAAGCTCCTGCTCCTCACCCACGTCGTAAATCGTCACAATATTACGGTGGTTAAGACGCCCGGCGGTCTCTGCCTCTCGATAGAAGCGCTGCTTGACCTCCTTGAGCTCCTGCCCTTCAAACTCGTGAGCGAGGGCCATTGTTTTGATCGCCACCTCACGATTGATTCGCGGGTCCTGCCCCAGATAGACCATCCCCATGGCACCACGGCCGATCTCTTTCTCGATATGGTAGTGTCCCAGAGTTGGGCGCTGCACCCCCGTGGTCGCCTCCATCACCACGGTACCACCAGGTGCCGCACTGGACTGGGGCAGCACGATACGCTCACCCATCTCACGGTTGCGCGCCAGACGCTCACCTACATCCTTGAAGTTTCGTGCCAGACGCTGTAACTCGCCAAACAGTGCCACTGCCTTGTTGTACTGACGTTTGCGCTCAAAATCGAGCCCCAGGTTATAGAGCTGCTCACGCAGGGTTTCACTATTAACACAGCGGCGATACTTCTCCCACGCTTGCTCCAGCTCTCCCTGCGACTGCAGCATACGCCCCAGTTGCGTGTTGGAGGTAGAGAGCTCCTCCACCAGTCGAGCCTCACGCAGGGAGCCCCGACGTTGCAACGTTATCAGCAGGTAACCACCCAGCAGTAGCAGGGTGGGGGCAATCAGCGGTAGCCACTGCGAAAGCAGTAACAGAAAGAGCATCTCGCTATTGAGCAAAAGAAACAGCAGCAGCAGTGAGGAGAGCAGACCCGAGGTAAGTCCAAGTCGCGGCAGCAACAGCATCAGGAACAACGCCACCGCCAGCCATGCACCGTACTGTAACCACACCGTGAGTGAGTGGAATCCCACCTGTCGCCCGTTGAGCAGCGCGTCCAGCGCCACCGCGTGGGCCGTTACTTGCACCGCATCACCGATGATCACCCGTTTACCACGCAGAGATTTGATAGAGACCTTATCTGCGATCACCTCGCGAAGGTCGTAACGCTGGATCCCCTCTCCATCCCCCAGATAGGTCATGGGGTGATAGACATAGGCCGGATTGTCACCACTTAAATTCTGCTGTTTGCGGGGCAGCAACTGGTAGAGGAGCGAGGAGTGCCTGCCCTCCTCCTGCCACACCGCAGCGGGGACACCGAGTGGTCGTTCTCCCCTGAGCACCACCCCGCTCCCCCTCGCCTGCGCCAACAGTCCGGCGGGGGGCAGTGAGATATCCTCGATCAACCGACGTCGCGGCTGTGCCTGAGAGCGCAGATAGGTGCTAAGTGACTGCTCACCCTCCTCTCTTACCCCTTCTCTAGCCGTCACATAGGAGGTAAGCCAGACATTATCGGCCCGCTTGATCGCCGTCGCCAGTGCGGCACTCTCATCATAGAGCGGCAGCATGAGGGCCACCGCTCGGGCTCCCTTTAACTTCTCCACCACCTGTGACAGCTCATCCTGTGAGACACGCTTGCCGCTATCGATAACAATCACCTGATCGCTACGCTCACTGGCACCGACATACTTCAGCAGGGTCTCGTAGAAACCCTCCTCAAGGTGATCCAGCAGTGGTGTTTGAAGCAGCCCCAGCACGGTCAGGGAGAGCAGCAACCCCGCCAGCCATGAGCCACCTCTACGCAGTTTTAGTCGTCGATGCGTTGTTCGCTTCAGTTTCATTGAGTTAACGCGGGTATTTCACCGTTATTGTTATGATGCCGTCTCGCCGGAAGGGCACTTCTGATCCCGTAAGAGTGTGCCAAACCTTTATCCCGAAAACAGGAACTGGGTCTACTATTGCCAATTACAGTAGTCGACCTATGCGCTGGCGTAGAAACGTCACCTGATCATCATCATAGGGTCTGCCCTCTCCCACACCCCAGACAGGACCTGGCCACGTCTCATCCCCCTTGAAGCGGACAATATGGTGCAGATGCAGCTGCGGCACAAGATTGCCCAGGACGCCGATGTTGAGTTTGTCGCCACTAAACTCCTCCATCATCCACCGGCCCAGTTGGGAAGATTCACGCAACAGCTGTTGCTGCTCCCCCTCCTCCAGCTGAAAGATCTCCGTGATCCCCTCACGGCGAGGTACCAGCACAAACCAGGGGTAGCGCGCATCGTTGAGCAGCAGTAGAAGCGACAGGGAAAGCTCCCCCATCACAATGGTATCGCGCTCAAGCTGTGGATGGAGGGTGAACACCTACCTCTTTTTCCCCGTCTCCTGCTGTGCCCACTTGACGATATTGGAGGCCCCCAGCACCGCGGCGGCCCCCTCCAGGCTGGTTCCCGCCCCCTGTACATTGACGGTGGGTACCTTGACGATCTCCGGATTGGCCTGGGCGGCGGCCAGAATCTCTTTGAGCATTGCCAGCTCCTTGGCCGCATCCTTGCCCAGCACGTTGGCACGAGCCGACTCACCTTTGGCGATTTCCATCAGCTTCAGTTTCTCCGCCTCACCGAGGAGCTTGCCCTCCTCCTTGCGTTTCTCCGCCACCTGCACGTCGATATTGGCGGCCATCAGGCGCCCCTGCTCCTGAGCCTCGGAACGGGCCTTCTCCACCTCGATGCGCTTCACCTGCGCCTCCTTCTCCCGGCCGTAGGTCTCCTGCAACTGCAGCGCCAACTGCTCGCGCTGGCGGGCCACCAGAAGTTCGGGCGGGATCACCGGGTCGCCGAAGCGGATCTCCTTGAGGGTGACCCCCGCCTTGAACAGCTCGGGGGCAAGGGCCTCCTCCGTCTTCTTCTCCAGCATTGCCCGCTGGTTAATGAGCTCCAGCACCTTGGTGGTCTTCTCACCAGTGATGTTGCGCACCACCGAGCGAACACCCGGTGTGGCGATCTTATCCTCCACCGCCTGCAACTCGCCTACCGAGGCGACCACCCGCGGGGCGTCCCTGGGATTGACCTGCACCAGCATGCGCATCTCCAGCGGCACCCTCCACCCCTCGACGGTCGCCATGATCGCCTTATCGGCGGCATTCTCCGGCATCGGCACCTCCACCGTGGTCGCCTGCTGGTTGATCTTTCCGTCCTCGTTCACCGTCAGGTCGATGCGCCGGGTGGTGTAGCCGCCACGATAGCTCCAGGTCTGCACCGTAGTCGGCAGGATGGTAGCCTGATAGGCGCGCGGGTTGAGAAAGTAGCGACCGGGCATCAGCGGTTCGTCCCACACCCCGATACACCCCTTGGAGACGATGGGAGATGCGAGCATGCTGTTGGGGTCGCTGTCCGGGATCTCGGTGGGGCACCCCTCCACCTCACCAACGTTACTCTTGATGACCGCCACATGACCCGCCTTCACCTCCAGCGACGGCACTATCTGGTGCTTGAACAGGTACTGATTGAAGCGCCACAGCCCCGGCGGCAGTACGGTCAGCTGTACCCCCTTCTGCCCCCCCTGAGTGAGGAAGGTGTTGGCATCGAGCATGTTGTTGATCTGATCCTGCCCCCAGCCGCGAGCGATGTACTGCCCCTCCTTGAGCGGCTCACCGTCGGTGGCGGTGATGATCCCCATACTCCCCTCCGGCACCGCCACCACGTTCAGCTCCTCAATGTCGTAGAGCACTCGGATGAAGGGGACAAAGTGAAAGCCGGGACCCAGAATATCGGCCTGCGGCCCCTTCTGGCTGCCGACCGCAATAATGTGACCGGGGGGTAGCGAATCTGCCAGATAGATCCGCTTCATGTGGCCCACCTTGTCCTGATCAACAATGTAGAACGAGGTACTGGCAAACTGGAACAGTGCCATCACCATCAGTCCCAGTGAGACCAGTCTGGCCAGGGTCGGTGAAAGGGTTGCCGGGCGGCGCACCTGCAGAAAGAAGGCGGCGGCGATAAAGGCGACAAACAGCGTTAGCTGGATCATGATCTACTCCCTCCAGTTGGATATTTTTTATCTGCCCAAGGGTAGCCAGCCCCTACTCTCACGTCAAAGATCTTCTCAGCCCTTTGGCGGCAAATCCCCCAGGCGCTCAAGAGCCGTAAACCGGTTATCCCCATCGAACTTCAGTACAAACTCGCCCCGCACCCCGTCATGGGAGACAAAGCGGCGCAGGTGCTCGGCAGGAAACTCCACTCTGCGCCCATCGACACTCACCACCGAGATACTCCGCGCCACCCCCTGATAGTAGCTGAGGTAACGCTCGGCAGAGAGATTGAGATAGAAGCGAATCTGATTCAAGATACCTTACCGTGGTTCCGGCACTCAGTGCATCATAGCCCGTGGAGCCGTAAAACATAAGGAATGGGGTGTGCGTCGAATCAACCGTCTGCTGTTGTTACTACTGCTGTTTGGAGCAATCTTCCCCTTCACCTTTCCGTGGAAGGAGGGTAGGCCGATGCTCGACTGGCGTGAGCTCTCCCTCCCCGAGGTGGCACCGATAGAGCTACCCGAGTTCAATCTACCCCCGGGTGAATCAGCGGAGCGTCAGCCGCACCAGCCGATCACCCTCTATCGCTGGCTCGATAACAGCGGCGGCGTACAATTTGGCACTACCCCGCCCACCGATGGCATCCCATATGAGACGCTGGAGGTTCACCCCGACGCCAACCTGATACAGCCACCCGTAGCCACATCACTGCCACAACAGTCGCAGAGAAGAGAGAGCTCTCCCTCCCCATCACTCACCTCGCCCCTGAGCACCTCGCCACAGGAGGCGATGCAGATCATGCAAGATGCCCGTGAGATCCGCGAAATGTCACAGGAGCGGTTACGCCAGCACGAGGCGCTGACGCAGTAAATTGATCACTCTTTATCGCGTGCCTTACCGATGGTGTGTAACGGCACCACCACATCGCCCTGAGGCCTGGGCTCATCCTTGAAGCGCGGACGGTTGTCCATACTACGCCCCGCCTCTTCGGCCAACTCCTGCTCACGCTGGGTGATCAGGATAAGACAGTCACGCAGGCCGTTAATGGTGTTGTCTGAGAGCGGGTGCTTCACCCCCGGCTGGGTAGCGGTATCCTTGATCACCTCGGTCAATACGCGCTTTACCGCGCTCAAAATGCGCTCTTCTTTCGATAAATTCTGCTCACTCATATAGATTCTCTCCGGGGAAAATAGCGGCTGGGTCGTGTCGAACCAGTCTACAACACTCTCTAAGGCCACCCAAACGGTGCAAAGCGGCTATACTGGTGCCTCCATCGCAACAATGCAACGAGAAGAGCACCCGATTCATGACCGCCCCCCACGCCCTGCTCTATACCGCCCCCGGCTGCCCCCACTGCCCCGGCATCAAGGCCGCACTGCACAAGTTACAGCAGGAGGGGGTAATTGGAACGCTGGAGAGCCACGACATCACCCAGCAGCCGCAACAGGCCGCGACACTGGGTATACGCAGTGTGCCGTGGCTGAGGCTGGGGGAGTTCATCCTCACCGGTGCCCAGACCCCGCAGCAGCTACGCCACTGGGCCGAACTGGCCAGCCATCCCGAAGGTATGAGTGGCTATCTGGCGCATCTACTCAGGGAGGGTGACCTGGCCGAGGTAGAGAGGATGCTCATCACCCAGCCGCACCACCTCGGTGCCCTGTTACCACTACTTGAAGAGCCCTCAAGCCCGATCCAGGTTCGCCTTGGGGTCAGCGCCATTCTGGAGCAGTTCGAGGCCCAACCGCCGCTGCAGCAACTGGTGCCGCAACTGATCACCCTTAGCGAATCGACTGATCACCGCCTGCGTAGCGACGCCTGCCATCTCCTTGGCCTCACCCACGCCCCAGCCGCACTGGACGCCCTGCAGCGCTGTAGCCAGGATGAGCACGCCGAGGTGAGGGAAATTGCCACCGAGGCATTGGAATTACTCCAATCTAACCCTAAATAGCCTCTTATCCGGGATATGCAGTGAAGGCATCCCCTGTCGAAACCAGCCACGGCCTCATTTGTACGCAAGTAGATGCACTGATTGATTTATGGATAACGCCATTTCAGCTGAGTTACAGCAACGCCTGGCCGAGCTTCAGGCGATCTTCCACGCCCAGTTACCGGGAAAACTTGACGACATTCAGCACAGTTGGCACTCCCTGAAGGAGAAGTGGCAGGCTGATGAGCTGACCCTGTTGCACCGCTTGTGTCACAGCCTGGCTGGAAGTGCGGGCACCTTCGGTGCCCACGAGGTTGGCCAGCATGCCCGTATCATTGAGCACTCTCTCAAGGAGTTAAACGGCGCAGAGGAGGCACCCAGCTCAAGCGTGCTGGAACAGATCAATTCCATGATCGACACGCTGACCGATTATGCGGAGAAATGGGACCCCAAACAGCTCCCTGCGATCACACCCGAGGATC
>Ga0224501_10003934_pt1 | contig 11714 bp, 5 predicted proteins | sample SF_Oct11_sed_USG_4_FD_169105 | JGI IMG/M metagenome (GOLD analysis project Ga0224501, IMG submission 169105) | Sediment microbial communities from San Francisco Bay, California, United States - SF_Oct11_sed_USGS_8_1 | ecosystem: Environmental > Aquatic > Marine > Sediment | place: USA...
CTCTCAGCGAGTTTCACCTCTCAGAGAGTTTCACCTCTCAGCGAGTTTCACCTCTCAGCGAGTTTCACCTCTCAGCGAGTTTCACCTCTCAGCGAGTTTCACCTCTCAGCGAGTTTCACCTCTCAGTGAGTCGCACTGAGTAAACACCACACTTATAAAAAGACAGTGCCCAGTTTGAGGCAGTTTTTTTGGAATTGGTGAACATTTGCCAGCATGACAAGGAAACTCGCCATTCAAATCTACCGAGTAGAATTGCTGACACTGGGTTGTCCTCCCTCGCCGATATATGCATACCTAGCTTCGGAACCAGCCATAGTAGTCCATTGCGTACTCACATCCTGTGGGCTCGGGATGAATTATTTCCTGGTTAATGCATGCTCATGCTTCATTCCGCTTGAATTCCATGCTCGTTATTTAGAATAAGAATGTATTTTAGTCTCACAGACATGAACTGTCCATTTCTATTCCAGTTGACACAGCCGAGGTTATGAGACAATGTAAAATGGCTATTCCTTCATTCGCTGGCATTAAATACTCCTGCCGAGAGATGGGCAACTATGAGGCGGCCATGATGGAATGTGAAAATGGTAGATATAAAATCATGCTGGGCACAGTAGATGAGGTAAGTGAAATGTAGGGTTCATATCTCGTCTGCTTGCGGATAGCGGGGTAACTTATGGTAACTACAGCGCGGTTCAAGATTGGAAGATTCTGAGCTTCAGTTCTATTCATTCTGAGCAGCTACTGGCTGCTGATGTGACATTATGCTCCTCGCATACTTCCTAGCTCCTTCCGCTCCAACAAGGGTGTGTATTACATAGGATAGCTGAGTTCTCGCTTAGCTCAGTGGCCAAGTGCTGGATTTGCAATGTTGAAAAGCTAGGTTCTAATTCCGGTCACAGTGGGACACTGGCACTTATCTCAGCTCCTACCACTCAAACAAGCCTCAGGCTTGGGAGGTCCATTAAATAGAATGGTCAGGTGCCCGAGTAGTTTTAATGATAACAAAGGTTGGATTGGCCTAGTAGAAAGAATAGTTACCATTGGTTAGTTTGTTATTAATTGACTGCCTGGTAGACTGGTGGCACTGTGCAGTGTAAACTCAATTGACCTGTTTTCTTCTTTCCCACGTATGGCAACGCTGCCAGGTTAGATGTTTGCTTTTCACCAGTTTTGGCTTGACGCAGAGCACCACATGCGGATCAGTATCATCACTTCACGTCGGGGGCCAGTCAGCTGGAGTCAGTGAACACGTCACCCGCTGAAACTCAGCTACTCTGCCCTCAAAATTACCCGGCCATTCTCTGAACTATGATAGATGGGTCAATAACTTCCATGGGACGGTGATGAGAGAGGTTTCAAAAAGACACTATTGCAAACGAATAAGCTTATGTCTCCATTCTGGTTGATTTCGTATATGAAACAACTTCCCATGGGTTTTATTTGTAAGCCAGCACTGGATGGTAAACTATAAGTTAATTGGACATTCATAGTACCACTTTCTGACTAAAATCAGCAAAGTTGCTACCGTTTGGTTGTGATGATCACTATCGGCCCACTAGCTGTCATGGGAAGATTTGAACACATTGAGTAGATAGTCTGTCTCTTGGTTGACTCCCAAGATCATGATTCCAATTGGTTTATATTCTATAGATGTTTCTGCCATGGTTGCCACTTGGTGCTAAAGTACCCATCTGCCATTCCTTCATGGGGACGATTCATGCCAACACCAGGACTAACTTCGAGGCGGGAGATATGACAAAAGCAGCCGAAAGCCAGGTATGGATCATTAGACACTTGCTCCTACTTGGCTTAGAGGCCTGACCTGTCTACTGGAGTCTGTTTCTGCTATTTGTTTGAGTTATGAAGCTTTCTGATGTCCATTGAGTCACTGATTGACCTTTACATAAAAAAAGACCAATTGTCTCATTCCTGTTATTGCTGATGTGAGCTGCCGAACGCAGCTCTGCTCCTGTTATTGCTGATTTGAGCTGCCGAACCCAGCCCTGCTCTCGTTATTCATGTAAAATAAAATTTTCAAATAAATGAAGGGAATGAGTCCGGTTGACTGTCGATTAATCCTCTTGTTGACTATTGATGATAGTGTCTTTAGTAGAATAGCACATAGGAAGCCATTGAAGTTCATTGATTACTGGGGAGATCTCTCGAATATCACTTGCGTGTCAAATAATCGCCAGATATAAGTATATATCTAACAAACAGCCTGCTTGATGTCAAAATTCAGATCAATTTAGTTGCAGGAAATCAGAATAAGGTGCAAAAACTATGGGAAATTTTTTCAGCTGCAGATAACCCCTTACTTCTGCAGATAACCCCTTACTTCTGCAGATAACCCCTTACTTCTACGCTCTATCTTGCAGAGAATGGCTCAGAGAGTAGGGATAGTGAAAAGGAGGTACGGAGCAGACGTTCCCGTTTCTAAGGCAATCTTACGTATGATGGGAGAGGATTTGGGACCCGTTAGACTTCCTCTTCAGGAGCTCTCTGCAGATGCTTATGAAAATCTACAGAAAGATTTGAAAGGCATTGGTTTTCTCTAGCTAGCTAGCTCCTGCTAAGATTTTTTGGAAGCATATTGATATAAGGCGTTGGTTTTCTTCAATACTGTTTTCAACAACCAACTCTATTCGATTACATATGCTGGTAGACAGGCAACAATTCTTTGATAGTGATCTGAAATAAAACTTGTTGTATCTTTAGCGTGTAGCTCATGTGAATCCTTTAATCAGATGGACAATGATCGGTTTTCTTCTGCCTTCCACTTTATGATGGTGCTGGTTGAACCATTGATATGAATATATGAATCAACGATTGGTCAGCGGAACAAGACTAACCCGCGGCCAGACTCATGGAGTCTCTCACGTCATCAAACCGAAACGGTTTCATTGAAATCACTGTAAATTTCATAGAAACCAAAAACTACTCCTGCAATTGGATGGATGCTAATGCGGAGTTGTTTGCTCCTTACCATAAAGAATACTGTGACTGCAACACCTCCCAATACGCATAAGTTTGCACTAGATTCAAGAGATTGAACTCTCACCACGACACGCGCACTGACTCACCACAACACGCGCACTGACTCACCACGACACGCGCACTGATTCACCACGACACGCGCACTGACTCACCATGATACGCGCACTGACTCACCATGACACGCGCTCTGATTATTGGAGGAAGTTTTATGGGTCATCTAGCAAAGCCAGCTTTCACCATTGCATTCGATGAAAATTCAGCAATCGATACCAAGCTTTGCTTTTACCCACTGGAATTTCGCCAAAAGAGTTATTAGTTGAGAAAACCTGTGGTTGGCCTCGGTGCAGAATTATACAGCTATACCAGCATTCCAACAACCAACTGATTAGCTAGCCATGAAGAGCTGCACAACAACTGAACAAGTACTTGCCTAGTTTAGTGATTTCGCTTATTGGGGTTACTCATATAGCATTCAATTTGCTCGTTCGCTCGTTTGCTCCCTCATAATTACACATCAGGCCCAACCACATACAACCAATGGCACTTTATTTGATTCTTATTCTTTGAAACAATATAAAATTATTTAAATTAAATTATAAATTAGCAGAGATCAACTTCAAAGCCGCTATAAATGATGGAATCTTGAAGATAATTCAAATTATCCTCGATGGAAACCATAGTGGCGTGTCTAAATTGTGTCACCCAGCAGTGCCGGGTCAGTAAGTTAAATATAAGTAGTCAAAGACATGGCACAATGCATTTGGAGCATCGCAACAATCACTCAATTAGACTTGTGCCTTCGTATAGAGAAAATCTCATCCAATCACAGTCAGGCTAACAAAGTGCCTTCAAAGAACGTAGAATCAAAAGAGTGAAAACCCCTATAGGCTGTACCATAATGGCACATACGTCATCGCCCTGAAACTAATATTATGCAATAAATTTGTCTAGTTACTAACTCACAATAAAAACCATTTTCTCCAACATGAAGAGATTCATTAAGTTAACCCCGATTGCAATGTGTTCGCAGAAATCGGGGTGCTGAGAGCCGAGTGATCCTAGTTACAAGTAGGGGGCAACTAGTCCAATAAGATTTATCTTCTTGCGCAGCAGTTAGATTTGAAGTTGTTCTACCACTCCTGAAGAAAGCCCTTTTGATCTGCCGATAATCTTTTGGAAAAAGAGGCAGGAGCGCTTTCACCTTGATGTATACGTCCTCCAAGTCTGAAATGAAGAGAGAGACTTTATACCACAACGCCAGAGTCTCAAGAGTCCACCTAAGCGGTGAGTTAACATGGTTCTGAGGTTCACGTATAGAAAAACAGACACAGAGACACTGAAATCAGTGACATATATCACCGCTGAAATCAAGGCTCAAGGGAGAGCAACTCCAAAATTCAGCCATGGCAGGGGGACATCACTGTTTTGTGCATGTGGTTTTAGGGTGGGGCAGGTGTACTGCGTCTCCATCTACCATCTGCCAGCGGGCCAGAGCATCTTGCTGTTTCTGAACGACGTAATGGGTATAATTTGGCACAGTCTCGCTCACCTTGCTATAGCATTGCGTAATGTGTCTGTTTGCGTCAGAGATATACTGGCTGGTTCTACAATGGGAAAGAAAGTTTGGCTGTAAACAGAATGTTCAGAGAAAGACTGGATAAGACTATACAAATCTGAGAAAGGTCAGCCGAACATGAATGTCCGCTCTCAGCTGGCAATGGTTTGTCAAAAGTTAATAATTCCACTGCTCCAAAAACCGCTGCAAAAAAGTCCCTTTGCAAAGTTAATGGTAATTTCAGTTAGTAAGTGTTTCGGTTTGTTGACAGAATAGCCATGTGTGGCTGTTCCCATGGGTTCTGCCCGAGCATCCATTTGGATAGGCATCAATCTTACCTGTGTTACTAGGAGATTTATGAAGTTGGGCCAAGGATGGCCGCCTGTCGCAGTGAATCTGGTTTAGTAGAATACAGGCGAGTCGACTGTTCAGTAACGTCTCGTCTCGTTGCCTTAGAGTTAAGGAATTACTCGACTGGCATACTACAATAAATAGGTCAAGGTTATTATAGAAATAGGTCAATTTAAAATGATTTCACAGCCTAAAATAACCAAGCGCCGCTGCCCGTATTAGCTCTTCACTTTAATCTAGGTCAAAATACAACCAAGCCACACTACGAGGTGGTGCATTGATACTGACCGGCTGGTGGTGCCCCATGCTAAGCCGTAACTATGAGGTGGTGCATTGATACTGACCGGCTGGTGGTGCCCCATGCTAAGCCGTAACTGGCGAAAAACAAGTAGCTGAGTAGGGATCATACAAGAACGAATTTAGTTGAAGGGACTTGCCTTCCAGATTATGCCTTAAAGTTTTTGTGGTTACGTAATGATTATTCACGAATTGAGAGCGTGTCACCAAACTGATATCCTTTGTCAATCAGAAAAATAAACACATCGCTCGGGCCTTAACCGGTTCAAGTCAAAATAACATGGAGGGGTTGCTGGTATGCTCTCAGTTGCTGGGTGTTTAGGTTTATGCACTCATGCATAAACAATTATCAATCTAGCTGACCTCAAAAGTATGTGAATTACACAATATACAATGCAGGTACATACAAAATATGGCCTATAGCATCTCATCGGGTGCCGTACGTGGGCCATTGGAAAGGCAGCTTCATGGATGAGACATCTCTATGCGATTGACAAGATTCATGGATAATGTTTGCCCTTTGGGCTAGAAAAGGACTAGCCACTTGACAAGGAACCCTTGTGCGCTAATCGGGTTAGGGTGGGGGAGAGTTGCACAGCCATCAGCCTCACTCATCAGTAATGGCCTTCATTCAAGGGCAAGACATTGGTGAGGATGATCGGAGAGGAAATTCCTGGAGGTTGGGAGTTTGTCAACAGCCTATCTTACACCCTACCCGCCGAACACTGGTCATGTAGCATCATGGTGTCTCTTCCGTGCCACGAGGTTTCGTTCTAGTCAGGTCAATGTTTCATAGGACGGTTTATTTTGGTGATGTGAAAGCTTACTCCATGTTATTTTGATATGGAGTAGATCGATTTCCCATCCTCTACTTAGCTATTCGGGAGAGGATCCGAGGTATTTATACTGTAAACGATGGACCGAATTTCTTGGGTCTCTCATGAGAAACTGAGCACTGAGGAATGAAACTGGCTTAATATTACACCATCTTATAAACATTCCACAGTGATTGGTATTAGGTGGCAAACATCGGGCCATCGATGAGCTATTCTTTGAATGTCTGGCTCTGCGTAATATGATGAAATCTATAATATAATATTTCTTATTTTCTACGAAAAATCTATTTATCCAGTGACGCTTGATTTATCTATGAGTATAGCTGATATCGAAGTGAATGAATAGGACTACAATGCAGTATGTGTATTTCGATGAAAAAAGTCTATTCATGAAAATATAGTCAATAATAGGGGCAATGTATTGCATCCAAAAGGATTGCAGAAACCGACCTATTGAGTTGTGAGTCGGGACCTGCCACTGATACGGCACCAACACCACTCCTTCACAGACAGCAAAATTAGTACCACTGGCTCAATCGGATTGGCATGGAACTATTATTTGCATTTTATCTCACTTATTTACAAATTTGCTCCTAGATATGTTTTTGAAGGACCAACCACATCTTGCATGCCCATGCACCCTTATCACGGTCTGAAATATAGCTCCACAAACATTGCGAGCTGAGCCATACAATTTTACTCAAGCGTAACTACATATATGTTGTTTACCTAGTCTTTCCTAATGCGCAGTATCGCGGCTTGTGTTTATTTCAATCAGCTCCAAGGAAATTAGATCAGAGACACAATCCTTTTGTAATCCCATCTTATTATTTACATCAGGTAACTCCAATGTTTTTGGTATTTTAATTGAACTACAAAGGAGGCCTTAGTTCAAGCGTTTGACCTCTGTGACCTCTGACTATAAGATTGCATCATTTAAACTTGAACTCTGACTGGACAGGAATGATACGCCTATAGTTACCCATGTAGTTGATCATATTGCGGTGCCCCCTCGACCGAGTCTTGCATGGTAAAGCTATGAATTATAAGCCAAGATATCACGTTTTAACTGGCGTGACCAGGAATTATACCCAACTACAATTGTTTTAATTTCAACCCATGCACCACGTCACTGAGCTATCTATCCCGTATCTATAGATCAATCTATCCTCATTCTGACAACCATACAGGTTAATAGAAGGTCCCATAGTCCTAATGGCCGTCGGGTAAGTGGCTGTCAAATAGCCAACCAGACGAAGGTGTAACTGAGGCGGAGCGCCACACTTCTCCCTCAACGTCTTTCACCTTCCCAGCTCTGCTGAGTGACCAGAGAGTGTCTTTGAAAAAGACCGCGTACAAGCTTTGTTTTGAACCAGGGACCTTCAGCACCAACCACCCTAACCACTCAACTACAGTGCATCTCCAACGATTCAGCTACATGAATATCTAATCGAGTCCTTGATGCGCGCGTAGCCATGAGCAGACAACGCTATAATTATTTAACACTCTGAAGTGAACACGTCCCTAGAACCGTCCCCGACTGTCAAAGTTCAAGACAAGCGCATAACCCTTAATTAAATTCAAGTTTATGCCAAACAAAAGACTGCTGAGTTTTTTAAACTTTTTTTAAATTGAAACATCTAAAATAAGGCAGTCAGTTTGACAATCCCTTACTGAATAGAGATTGGAATTTTACCATTATCATGGCTCAGTGACTCCATTTGAATATAAATGATTGTGATTCGCTCGTCTAAACAGCCAACGTGCGATCGGAATGCGCAAAAAATAAGAAATGGGTCAAGTAGACAGAAGGCACGTGGAACCATTCATGTGAAACAGGACGTCCTGACTAAATAAAATGGATCCGTCAGTTTCGTTTACGCATTCTTATTGGCCAATTGGTGTATACCAGCGAATTTAGCTAAATTTGGTGCATAATTTCGTTAGGAATGTCACCATCTCACTGTACGGATTTTTCCCGTTTTGAAACTTCCCTGTGTGGTACGCAATGAACCTCATTTCAAAGAGCATTTTAAGCCCAAAATGTTGTAATTTTGCCAAATTGAAAGTTTGTCAAGTCGATCAGCTATCATTTTATATTCCATGTTCTGAGATTGTGACTGCTTGGCCTAATTTTTAAGTTCAGTTTGCACAAAATGACGATCATCAGGACATGGCCGGGAGCCCGCAGAAAATAATATCATACGTGTACTTAAATATTTTTTCATCAGTTTATCAATTCAAAATATGCAGATATCAAATCTGATCTAAGCGGTGATAGGTCTGGCTTTCGCTATGCCATTCGCTTAAGAAATGTGATTGCACCAGATTAAGCCATGTCACTGGGTAAATTTCACACCTCTCAGACCGAGTACCCAGCATGAACTTCACTTAGATTTCTTCAGATAAAATGTGATAGTACGCGTTGGTAGTACTTATACGTGTAGTATATATTGAAAGTACGGCAACAAGGTAACCAATTCCGATCAGCGCTCCACACATATTACTTTCGGAAAAGATGTTGCAAAAAATTGCTCCATTTTATAGTGAGACGTGTTGGCCTCTAGCTGGCATGGTGGAATTGAGGAACTCATGTTCACAACTAAAACTCCCCATGTTCACAACTAAAACTCCCCATGTTCACAACTAAAACTCCCCTGGCGACTGGGAGATGAATACACGCAGCTTCTTGCACTGGGCTATTTTGCTATCCCTCATTGATCACTACGCCGGTGTGACCTTTATTATTAAAGGTAGGGTCTATTTGATTCGATGTTGTGATACGAGCTAGCCAACTGTGGTAGAACAACACAATATAGCTTCGTACTTCACATCTCATACTGTCGGATAATACATGAGTCAGTCGCCCTTTAACCTGATCGCAATCTATGATTCCTAGAATGCGAGTTTGATTGGACGTTTATCGATCACATTAGTGCGTGTAACGGATAAACATACAGAGTCCGCATGAAAGGCAGCGAAGGGCGGGGTGTGGTTACGGGTCATTGGAATCTATAGGCCAAGATATACACAAGGAGGTGCAATGGAATATTTTTACTGTAAACAATTCACGTCTAATCTTGATTTTTTTTTCGAACAAGCTTGCAGATGGTACTAGATTTGTGGACAAAACTTAAAAAGATTTGGTTTTAGGACTCATGCATGTATCTCTGGCATGCGATTCATCGAATGAAAATGCTCCGAAGATAATTCCTAGCGTGCCGCTGAGCCTAATACTGAGACAGTTGGTGTTGCCGTCACGTAAAAAAGAGGTTTACAAAAGGATAATTTCAGTAATTTTTCTGCCATCGTCTGTCCGTGGTTGGACTTCAGCCTTCCTCCTCAGTGTCCACAGGTTGCGTGGTTGATTGAGGGGAGATTGAGCTATTTTCTACCACGCTGGCCCAGGATGGGTTGGCAGAGTGTGATCAGCCGGGGAAAAATCTCTTGAAATACTCCGCCGTGGCTGGGATTGGAACCCGGCCTATGGAGAGAACAGACAGTGAGGTACATTCATTTTCCCACTGAGCTATCATGACTGCGTGAGCTCATTTTTTACTGCAGTAAAACATTGCCATTGCGAAGATGGGGTACCGTTATGTACGAAAGGAACTCGCCTCCTCTGTGCAGCGTGGCATTGCAAGTACAAAGTATTGTAATGACACACCCTGGGAAACCCGTAGCCCAAAGGACTCCGCAGGCTAGGCCCAATTCTGCACCGCTTTTGACAGCTCTTCTGTCATGGAGATAAGAAATTAATATTCATATCACTACCTTTTGTATTATTGTTTTTTCTCTTTAAGCCTGTCCTAATGGCCTAAAACATGGCTGTGGCGCTAAGCTATAGCTCTTATTTCATAAACAAGGAGTAATTGAAGTTTATGTAAACACATTGACTGTTGCTGACAACAGTAATCCCAATCCTATCTGTGTACTACACGATCGAGTTGTGTTTTGTTTACACGATGGACGCACACATGCCCATCTCACATCGGCCGGTCGCACGGCGTATGCTATCAATGACAAAAGGAATTTTAAATTATGCGCGGAGAGTCAACAACGTATAGGCATTTACATGGTGGGAAGCAACTGAGTAGGCAAAATACATGTCATAAATTGAGAGTAAATACATGTAGCTACTACTCATAGAGACCAGCGGTTGGAGATTGGCGCGCCGGGGCCTAGCAGTCGGAACGCTGAACTGACATAATTAGCGTATGCCATGAGTTCAATTCACAGAAGAAAAACAGCCAAGGGAGACGATAGGAAGGCCATGTGACCTCGAGTCGAGGTCACATGACCTCGACTCGAGGTGTCACTAAGTTTGCCTGTCAACCCGGGCATTGACATAAAGGTCCATGGAGGTCACCGACCAGGGAATAAAGTCCAAAAAGTCTGCACGCAGGAAGGGTGGAGTATAAACAGATAACGGCTGGTGTAAACGGAGATAATCAGTACGATATTTTTCTTCGTACTGGTGTCATGTGGTGATTCCATACACCACATGGTTTTGTAATTATATTTAAACCACGCCTTATTCCTAATGACCCACTGCACTATAAAAAGCAGTGGTCTACCTAGTATCACCCTCTAGCTCTAGCTCTAGCTCTAGCTCTGGCTCTGTCTCTGTGTCTCACTTCCTTCTCAACCAATGCCATTAAATATCTTGGTCAGCAAAGAAGAGTTTATTCGCTTGCTTAAATAGACTGAAGGCACAGAGCATTACGAAACAGACATCATCACACAGGAGCACCACACATCGCACACAGGGGCACAACACATAGACATTGCAATCCCTGACACTGGGCAGTCTGAATCAGAGCGTAGGTCTATTTTACATTAAGCCCTATGAAAATCAGAGATTCTATTTAGTCAAACAAAGTCAGGGGGCATAATCAGAAAGTGCGTCAGTCAGCATCACAAGTTTGTATCACACCAATTATATGGTCAACATCTAATGACACATACAGCCAGGTACACACGAACTTGTCACTATAGTTTTATGGTGTTTGCCTTGCTGACCAGGGATTAATGAGAAAAGACACATTTTATGTAACGATAATCAATTTTTTATGATTTAACGGACAGTGAGTTGTTGATTTTGGAACGCGATGACACGATTGTGATGTCAGTCATTAATACCCCGAAGCGATGGTGGCAGTGCAGCGGGTGATTATGTGGGTGCGATTGTTCTATATGAACATTCTATTTTGTTGACCTTGTATTTCTGAGGCTTGCTCCGCAACGGTTAAAGTTGGAAAATGTGAGGAGCTCGTACTCACAGCATGAGCAATATTCAAATGCGGGATCATTGGGGAATCACTGAGCCATGTATGCCACTATCCCATGGCACTCTAGGCCCCCTGAATTATCACACTACGCCCTCTAGTATATGAGCCACTAAAATCTCCCATAGAGTTCTAGCCATTGAGCTATCCCGATATCCCATAATACTCAACCCACTGAGCTATCCCGTTATCCCATAATACTCTACCCACTGAGCTATCCCGATATCCTATGGTGCTCTTCCCACTGAGCTATCCCACTATCCTATAGCGCTCTACCCACTGAGCTATCCCACTTATCCCACAATGCTCTACACACTGAGCTATCCCGATATCCTATGGTGCTCTTCCCACTGAGCTATCCCACTATCCTATAGCGCTCTACCCACT
>Ga0224501_10003936_pt1 | contig 11713 bp, 6 predicted proteins | sample SF_Oct11_sed_USG_4_FD_169105 | JGI IMG/M metagenome (GOLD analysis project Ga0224501, IMG submission 169105) | Sediment microbial communities from San Francisco Bay, California, United States - SF_Oct11_sed_USGS_8_1 | ecosystem: Environmental > Aquatic > Marine > Sediment | place: USA...
AGTCACTGACTACTGGTGTTGCTCCCGATTGTACTTCTTCCTATTGATTCATAAAGAACGTTTGTTAATTTTTACAGATTAAGAGGCTGTGATTTCACTTATTGTTCTGATATGATATGATATGATATGATATGATATGATATGATATGATATGATATGATATGATATGATATGATATGATATGATATGATATGATATGACATCATAATGATATGATATGATATGATATGATATGATAATACGATAAGATACAAAAATACCATACTATGGTATATGGTTTATCCCTCAGCAGTAAGTAAGAATAAGTGTTATTTTTGAATCATTAAGTAGAAATACAATCAGAAGCAACACCGGTAGTCAGCGACTAGTAGTTTAGTGGATCCAATGACCATCTAGCTACATAGTATAAAGGACAATTTTAAGTCAAACTTACATTGGATTCTGATAAGAAGCTGTATAGCAGAAATGTGCTGGATCTTTCGGCCAATGACTAATAACCAGTCACCATCTAGCTACGTATAGAAAACTATTTTTCAAGTGACTGTGATCATGTGATGTCAGTACAGCAAATGACCGATTCCATTGCATATATCACAAGGGAATGCAACTCCCAAGTACCCATGTGTTCAACGCATCGATATTAAAACAAGGTGAGGTTTGTGCTTTTATCTATGCTTGAAATCGAGGGGGGTTGCAGGGGAAGGAATCCCAAAGTTTAATTTCGCAAAAGAACACTGGTGCACTTTTTAACCAAGTCAATCGACAAACCATGGCTACACAATGGATCCCACCTCCCTGCAGTCGTATGACTATATTTAGTTAATAGCCCTCTTCGCCGTACCCTGACTCGATCAGTGACATATATGTCATTGACTCAATGTACCCCAGTCAATATTCAATATTATAAGGTATAATAGGGCCCTAGTCTCTAATCTTACACTTCTAATAATAGTTGCGCACATAAAGAAAATGGTGGCAGTACTGAATTAACCCATCTGAGACTGAGCAAATAGGTCTGGGAGGTAGGGGGTCAGCCATCCGACGACAGTTGCTTATGTGTCACCCACCAAGAATTCAGCTACTCTTAATTAGAAGAGAAAGGTGCATCTTTGACAAGCGTGGAGTGACCTTGAGTCTTGACCCTTGGAACCCCAATTGTTTTCTCGTGGTTCTCCGAAGCCATGCTAGCAATTGGGAGTGAGAGGGTTGCTAAAAGACCCTACCAAAAAACCAACCCTATGTAAATAAGTAGGGAATGGATAGCAGTTCATTACATTAACACCAAATGCATGCTCTTAGTCATTGAGTCGTCCACAATCTGCTGTCACTTAAAAGGCTGCTTTGAAAATAGTTGTCGGGGATTTTCCCACTAACCAAAGAACTAGGTTTAGTCACAAAGGCACTGAAATAAGAATTTCCAGCTCTCCAATTAGTCACCTCCAAATGAAGCCATCTAGAACTATTATCATTTTGGATTGAACCCGCTATAACAGCTGGATCAGTTGCGCAAGTTTATATAGCTTTGATCAGAGAGTATCAATGCCCTAGAGCCGTATGCTTTTCAATGCTGGCGATATAGCTCGAATCACCGGTCTGAACAACAACATATCTGCCTACACTTTATGAACTCACTCTGTGTCGGTAATTCTCTTTACCCATCGTTTGCAATGTTTTTAATCAATTTCAGTAAATTGCAGAATGAAGTGATGATCTATAGTGTTAAGCGTATACTGGGCCTAAAATCGGGTCCGGGTTCAACTCCCGCTCAGAGCAACGATGTCATCCTTCTCCACACCCTGGCACACCGACTGATCATTATAAACTGAGCTTCTCACTCGGGCCTAAGCCTAAGCATTTTCTTACCCGTTAATACCCTACAGAAGGTTCAGCCGGTAGTTTCACAGACATACGGGTGATTCCCTTTAATTTTTTCTGGCAGCCCTGTAAAAGAATTTAACCATTGGTAAGGCAAACGGTCGGGGTTTCAGAAGTACCATCCGGTGGATGGTCTGGGAGGCAAAGCCCCCCACTTCCCAGAGACTGCAACTTCATCACTTTGTTAGCAAGATCTGGATAGCTGTTATATATATTTTTTATCTTCTATAACAAAAGTCTGTAATAATAAATTGAGGACACTCTTATCTGGTCTGGCTGCCATCATGAATTTATAGCTCAAGAATTTACCAGTATTGTTCTTTTAATCACACCATGCTGTCAGGATAGACCGACGGCAAACATAAAAAGGGTCCATCAACTGTTCAGACATTTTATTTTTGAGCTGACGTAATGCACTTATATAAATCTCGAATGAGCTCAGGTTCTACTCGGACTAATATCTATAATTACTGTGTCATCTGAGGGATTTTAATTGGACAATTGTCAGCTGGGCGAGCGAGTGCACTTGGTGGAAGACATTTGATGGCATGACAGAAGCCCTAAGGGTATACCCTCTATTTGGCTATCACCTCATAACAGTTCTACTTGTTGACTTTAGTTTGCTATTTGTTTTTTAGTCTTGTCCATTCCAGCTTCACTCTATCCAACTGACTATTCCAGGTGCATGTGGGTCGACTGCATTGCTTTATTTTGCAAGCAAGATAAGACTGCCAAATAAGCATGAACGGCTGGCTTAAATAGTCCAGCAAAAAGCATAAATCATTTCACCCATTTAAATGATTCCTTAAGAAATATCATATTAATAATTACTCTTCAAGCAGCTGTTAAAAAGAGTACCATTTGTTACAATCAGCATTCGTGTAAATGTCTGATGTCAAATGTCAGTGCCAAAATGTCCTCTTATAACCTGGAACCCTTCGATTATCATCCTGGACAACATTCAGGCTTTTATCGTATGACAACACTTTAGCCAATCGTGGCAGCATGGCATGATATATAAGCTCGAGTGTGTCTTCAAATATTCGCATATTTATCTTTCGATATTTTATGTTATTTATATTGATTGTTATTTCTATTGAACATTTGAAACTTATATTCGGCTGAGAGATTGTTCTATAAGCATATGTGCAGAAAATAACTTCACTGCACATCCAATTCTTAAGTCAAGATTAAAATATTCTCGGACAAATTAATTCATATAATTCCTAGCATTTGAGCATGTGAATAGTCTAACCCTAGCGCCACTGCGGGGTTTCTCCATCTGACAATGCACCATCACTTTCTTGCTTTCCTACTTCTCCATTTCTGTTGTTTGCATTAACATCTTATACCTTTACTATTTATATGCCCAAACAGTGTGTACAGCGTATAACCAATGGGCTCTGGGCTGTGTAGTACTGAAAACGTCCATATATTCAGCAGAAAAATTTCACAAAGTTAGACATTTCTTTGGCTTGGTTGTTCTAGATTGAAACAGCCTGGCTCAGATGTAATCACGAAAAGACAACATACAGAAATGACACCAAGTTATATACTCAGTCAAATTCTAAGTTTTTCTCACCTACTCTCTGCTCGTGTCACTCACTGCGTGTTCACTCCTATACTCGCATATCCACACAGTCAGCCGGTAGCTCACTGGCTACTTACCAAGTCAATATTTTAATTGATCCCTGGTCATCAACTTACTGCTGTTAGTGAGTGTGACTCAGCCAGCCAGATATTGATAGCGGCAAACAGATCCTTTAAAACAAACAGATCCTTTAAAACAACAACAGAGATGTTGACTGTGTTTCTACCTAGGAACACAGTAGCCCGTGCCTTTTAAAGAAAATGTTATGCCTAAGGAATTAAAAACCGCCCGCCCAGGATATACTGAACATTTGGAATAAACTATGGTCCTTGTGGAATAAAGATTTATGTTGATAACTTGATCATTGATCAAACCCTTTCTAATGTACCTTCAAATATTCTTCGAGCTTTCTTATCCGGTTATGCGTGAAGGATGCATACACTAAATTCTCTATATATAAGCCATGCATTGTACCAAATATTCCATCATTGAATCAAAATAGCTTGTCCATTTCTCACTCGCTCTAGTAGTATGGCCCCTACCAGATTTATTTTGGACAATTTCAAACTCTTGGAGCTCCACTTTTTCGGTAGTTTGGTAATAATTGTAGTGTTTGACAGTTTTCATGCGCTGGAATATGGCAGCAGACAGCAGGCGGTTGGTATTGAGGTATTGAGTTCAGTAGTATAAGATAGTGAGATAAGCCCTCCCCACTCCCCGGCGGTGTCTATTGTCATGGTATATGCCTGATATCCTAGCAGATATAGCATAAAGTCTCCAATATTGTGACTACTTTTCATCTCAGATATAGTGAGCTCATCAAGTTGATGGTCTTTGGTGAGTTTTTCCAGTGCTGTAACTTTAGGCAAAACAGAGTTCACATGCATCCACATGCTTTACGCGAAGTCCATCATATCGCAGATATTTTGTCTCATCCTCATCAGTGTCGGCATCACCTGGTGGCCCTATCGAGCTTAACATTTAGTTTCCTTTTTTGGCCAAGGTCGATTGTCCCAACAAAGGAGAACAACAACAGCTGTTAGAAGTGGCAACTTCTGTATACAGGGTTGGCAGTACTTGGTCTAAGCCAGTGATTCCCAGATATTAGTGTCATGCGTTAGAGTCAAGTAGTAATCATACAGTGTACAGTCACCACCTGAAGGTACAGTAGGAATTTCAGTTTCTATAATATCCCACTACTGTATACCACTCCTACTCCACTGATCCTCCTGTTTCTCTTCAAAGAAAAGCTTTTGCTCCAGAGACATCTAAAATAAACAGGGCCACAAATTAAAAATCTGATGCTCAACTGGCTGAGCCATTCAGGCAGCTAATTAATGCTGTTAAGGTAATAATTTCATAAAATTCGTCATTTAATTGGTACAAAAAAGAGAAATGCATTTACTTGCATACCCAAAAAGGGACATAGGTCACGGTTCTGCCAACAGTCATGTCCCAACTTCCACATTACTCTTGCAATTGTTATCATTAGTTATTGCGCTGCTACTGAAGTTACTGGTTCTGACTTGCTTCATTGCTACATCTAAGATAGAGATAATAATTGATAATCCAATATGGATACTATAGGTCAGGTAATGTAAGTTATTAGCACTGGATGGCGACAAGCTCATTTTTGACGAAGGTCAAGGCGAATGGCGTGTTGCTTAGAAAGAATGAGAAGACAATTCTCAAGCAGTATCAGGTCGGTGGCTTGGTGGTCCGGATTAGTAAATATCTTTGTTCAATGTCACATTCTCATTCAATACCAACTAGTATTGGAGTTGACTTTTCTGTTTTATATCAATCTAATTGCATCCAGAATGTTTTGATCCAATTGGCTTGCTTCAAAATTCACAATTCGCTGCACGATACTAAAATGTGTAAAAGCATGGCATAACATATCTAGTTCATTTGGATGCTTTTGTCGGCGTGAAAATCTCCCTTTCAGTATACGCAGAGACAGAAAGAACAGAGATATGACCTTAACGCAGATCGCGATATTACCTTCACGAGACTTGCTGGTGATTACGAAATTGAGGCTGCCATTGTATCATATACAAAATAGCCTGTTTTCAACCAAGTTTTTTCAAAAGAAATACTGGGCCAATTATGTCAAACATAGTATCATCTGAAAGTCCCAAATCCACTTTATAAAAGCCGACCCTGGGAAATTAAATATTAGTGATTGTTTGGTCATAGGGTCTTATGAAGTAGAGGACTATGTGGATACTGAGATCATGTACAATCATATAGAGAAGATAGCTCATATTGTGGTCTCTGTGCCTACACAGTATAACATTTACTTACCATTTTCCCAGTACTAATGTAGAGCAATGATTATAGATCTGTGTAGATGCCTAGATGAGATTACTATCTTATAACGCTGGTGTTACAACTTACGCAACTTATGCAAACTTTTCATTTGGAAACCTCCGCGGTTCGCATGCAGACATATCAAATAAGACCCGCTGATCCTAAGACAAATAATCAACCGGAATTAGAAAAGGTGTTTCAGATGGAGTCGCTGGAGTGAAGTGGACGCACATTACCCTGCCGTTTTGGAATTGAGCGCATTGATTGTTGACTATAATAATAATCTTTGTAGAGTAAGTGTGTCTTTTGATGTTACTGGTGCCAAGTTAAGTATGGTTCTAAACGAGTGTTAAAGCAGACAGTTCAGCCACCCACCCGCCTAGTCAGTCGAGTAGGTCAGTTAGTAGTGTTACCTAATCACTACGTTGGCAGTGGCTTGTACTTGTGCTGTGTAGTGTGTAGTATAGAGTGTAGTTGTAGTCAACTGTCAAGTCAGTCAGTGTACTGTACTGACTGTCTACTTTCAACTTGCAGTAGTGAACTTGTAGTTGTAGTACTAGTATATATACAGTACAACCTGAAGTTGTAGTTGTACTGTGTCAGTGTGAGTGTAGACGTAGTTGTACCGATAGTTTACTAACACAGTCACACTCACAGTGAAAGTCTTTAGTCAAGTCCATGATTCGCTCAATCTCAATGATTGAGTCAGTGACTGACTGTGACTCTGAGTCGTTAGACTAGTCAATGGCTAGCAATAGTAGTAGTAGTGAATCACTCATCTCACTCTCAGTAACTCATTCAGTCAAATTTAAAAAAATTTTGCTTACCGATCACCTGCTTCGCTCGCCTAAACTCCCTAGTTCCCAAAGTCAAAGCCTGAATTGGTTTACTCATAGTCATACTCATAGTCATACTCATAGTCATACTCATAGTCATACTCATAGTCATACTCATAGTCATACTTAGTCATAGTCATACTCATATGATTGAATGAATGACAAACTCAAAGTGAAAGAAGTGGACTGCGTAGAATGATTCACAGAGTAGCTGAGTAAACTGTAAGTTACTTAAGTCACTGAGCATTAGTGAATGAGTGGTCACCTCAGTGACAAACTGACTGGGGGTATGAATCAGTTACTGACTTGAGTACACAACTGTTTAGTAATGTTCACACATAGTCACACAAAGCAATTGGACTAAATCCATCTGTTTTAAACTGACATTTATATGACAGGGTCACCTTAAAGCGTTGTGCAAAAAGGCTGCCAGCAGACCCCCTAATCGATAGAAGTAACTGACAACCAGTACCATCAAAAACAGTTTTTCGTGATATGAAAACTGGCGATAATGTTTTAGCGTGCGACAGTGAGGTGGCCACATTTAATAATTGATCATGACCAAACATAAATGGAGGAACATATTCATCCCACGAAAAGGTGCCTTATCGGAGTACATAGACCTTCTACGACAGAATCTACCTGCCTGCCTTGACAAAGCTGTTACCAGTGAGTAACAACTTTTCTCAAAAGGGTAACATCTGCCGGCTCTTGTTGCAACAAGCAGCTTTAGTTCGAGGAAACACTATTTAGTACGCAATTGATAATCAGAATAAGGGCCAGTTTCAGTAGCATAATTCCATTTCTTTCGCTGGCCCCACTGGTTGCATTCCTGTGTTGGGTTCCCATTGAAGTCTTTTGCTGCTCGGCAGGTATGTTAGTTCATGACCTCTTCACATGATAAACCAGCATCGGAGATGATGGTCACTTTAAGTCATAGGGCCTAGGTTGGTAGTACATTTTATTTTCTTCTCCATAGACTCCGAGCTGGAGTATATTGAAGGGACGTACGCTAACCTGGCCAGTTTGGGTTCACCCCACGAGGGAGCTGTCCGGTTTCTGAAATTCCGTCCTCGATCATACGAGTCTGCCATTACGGCTGCTCTGCCTTATTGTTACCAAATACCAAGGTGAGTGAGAACCTGACCGGTAGACCACGGAATGAACCCATGTAGCCATGGTATCATTCCCTGTACCAGCCAGTCTGGATTCCCATCTTCGGGAAATCATTCTTTGTCACAGTGTCTTAAGCAGGATGAATTAGTGATAGAGTGCTGGACTCGCAATCGTGAGAACCCGTGCTTGAAGCTCGGTAATTGTGGGCTCCTTAAACCTAAAACAAAAACAAGCCTCATTATGAGACGGAGCGTTGATACTAACCCCCTCGTGACGCTCCTTGCTAAGTCGTAACTTGTGAAAAAAGCAAGCCTCAATATGGGGTGGATCGTAAATGTTGACTTGCGAGTCAAAACCAAATATTTAACCCGACGGCTTCACCATAGTGTTCAATGAAGCATTTTTACATAAAAAATTATGCCTGTACAGTGTTTTCAATCTAGTGTGTGGTGCGGGCAGCCCACACAATCCATTGATCCAGGAAAAATGCGTCCGTTGTTGTTTGCTTTTGACAGCTCCAGGATTTGCACCAATACTTAGTGCGCCAGAACTGCGGTATCCGCCTGATTAGCGCTGGAGGGGATATCGCGTACAGTGTTCTCCTTTCACCACTCTCCTTAGACTGACGTCATCTTCATCGATATCTGAGCAACAACCATGTGGTCATTTCTCCTCTTTAACCTCATCACCGTTCCTAATGATAATAGTTTAGCGTGTGATGATTGGTGTACTTTAGACCGATGTATTCAGATGACAGTTTGCATGTAGAGAATCCTAAAACCTCTAAACAGAGAGCGACACGTGAGGTCACCAGGCACGTCATGGAGGTGTATCTCGGACCAGATCGAGTCAGGGAGAGTCTCACCCAGTATGATAAGTAAGAGACTGTGTTACAGATCTAGTTCACGAAGAGAGCGTTCTTTGTCGCAATACAATGCTAACTTTTTACCTCTACTGTATTGTTCAGTGTGCCCAGCTAGCCTCGCGGGCAGTCTCTATATTGCAGAGTGCTGGCCTCGCAACCATGAGAACCGAGTTTTAAATCTCTTGTCACAACGGGCCATGGCTTTCAGTCTGGAGTTGTCCCACCTTGCCAGGAACTCCCAGTGACATTTGGGATGACCCAGCCTATCTATTGTTATGGATTGTGGTCGCGTGAGTTGCCATCTGCACTAGCTCACATCACTGGCTTGTGCCAAGGAAACCCTTTGTGTTCCTAGCACATCGGCAACATGGCGAATCATGGACTAAGGTTCGGCCATTTTAAGTTGCGAATAGAACTCTTCAGTTTTCTCGCCGTTACAACTAGTACTCTTTGGCGCCCAAATATGGCGGCCGTGCTTTCCAGCATATCTTATTTGTCACCTTCTGGACATAATAAAAGATACATACACAAACTTTTTAAATCGCCTGGTCTAACCCGTATGTTCTAGTTAATAGTGTTTGTCTTTTAATTTGTAGTTCCATCGAGCTTTTCTATGCATTTCATAATCGGGAAAAGCTTCCTACACCACGAATACACACAAGACACGTAAAATCTGATCCGAAAATATTGCGACCAACGCGCACCACAGCCATCGGTAAGTAGCCAATTCAGAATCTTCACATATGGCATTGCTCTTTAGACTTATTAATAAACAAGGCAATGATGAGTAGCATGAACTGATATGTATACTCATCCGCAATGGCCCAGATCACCTCTTTGGAATTCAGCAAGCTGTTCCTCATCAGGGTATACTTATTGTGGCTCTGTGTTTCTTCAAGTTGAGCATATAACCTGGGACAGCACCCTCGGCGAGTGCATTATTAAAGGGGTCATGTCATGGTCAAAAGTGACTTCACTGGTTTTCAGATTCTGAAGCCTACCATGAACAAATAGGCCCAATACCCAACTCAAATGGAAGCTTAGATATCGCCCTATCCAATGCGCAGACTTAGAGCCCTTGGTGACGCACTTTTCAGACCGTCGACGCAACAGAATTGGCCTTGAGATAGGAAACTAACACGGAGCTATTGGTGTTTGCATTGATATTTTGGCTTACGCGCTAATGTTTGGAAAATTCATTGCAGGTGTATACTAAAGCTGTAGTTATTCAAGTCTGAATAGAGAAAATGTTCAACAAAAATATAGAAATAGGGTTTCGGATTGCAGTTTGTCACCTCTATCAGTGAGCGTTACTGCCATTATTGCGCAATATAGAGGCCCGAGCTCAACTGCCTCTATTTAGGGGTAGGGAAAACTGGCAAAGTTGAGTTCTACCCGATGTTTTTGAGGGAGTAAAGATAATTAGGTTACTAGGTTTTAGTATTAGATCCCTTTTTTCTTTCTATTCGGGCCGTAGTTATTCGAGTGACCGTTATTCGTTTTTTTTGGAAAAAGACCACTCGCTATCGCTGCAATGAATGCGGAGCTGCCTCCCTTTAAGAATGGGGAGCACAACTCCGAAAATGTGTCTACCTTCGATTATGACATAACCCCTTTAAGCCAGTTAGTTTTAGTTGGTCGCGGCCTGGTAGTTCATTACAAGCAACATGTTGACTTTAGGACAAGCGCGTGTTGGTGGAACCTTGAAATGCTCGCATTGGAGTTTTCTTCTCTCCCAAATGCAATCGAGAGAAGCAAGAGAAAATCTTAATTTATCATTTGTTTTGACTGTAATTGGCCTATGCATTGGCCACTAATTGGCTTTTAATCTTTGAGCCCTACTCACTTTGGTAACCTACTAAATAATGGTAGTAAGAGACTGGTTAAGATTAAACCATCTTGTTTTTACATAGATCATGGGGCTGGTTTCCGGATGGTCTATGGTTTGCCGGATAAAGTTGATACGCTCTGGGTGGGCCTCCTTTATTTTGATTTGAATCCGACAAGGGAGAAAACACAAAACGATGCACAAACCTGAGTCACCTGCACCAAAAGCGAATCGGCTACCCACTAATCCACCGGATGTCATCTCTTCTGAATACATTTGAAATACAAGCTAGTATCTTAGCAGCTATTACATAGCAACTGGCAATAATTTCATCTGCCAAATTATGAAATCTACATTGAGTCAGTCAAAAGAAAGTAAAAAGTAACATGGTCCTGGGGCAGTCTTCGAACTCGGAGATCACTGAATATAACCAAAATTTCAAAGCAAGAGTGGAGTCTGCTGAAGTGCGAGTGTAGAGACAATTGGTTCAGGGAAGTAGGTTGTGCAACAGAGGAATTCTCATTAACATGATGTCTTTATGACTGTTATATAATGGTGGCTGTGATTGGCACTGACTGTAAGATAATAAAGATGATTGGTGAGTTTTTATGCCGTGACTGAAATTAATTCATCAAGAGTGAATAATTATCTTGGTAGTAAGGTAAACAATGTCATCTATCATGCATGCTGTGCTGGCATGGAACCTTGCCAAGAGCTTCATATCCACTGGGTGGGGACCTCCATTATTTTTACCGTGATGTTCCGTAACCACGCTAGCAATTTGGAGTGAGAGGCTTGTTAAATACCCATACCAGAAAAACACTGCGCCAGCAGTGATGCTCGAAGCTGCAATCCTTGGAAAGCAACATCCAAGCTTTTTACCAATTGAACTATCCTGGCCACCTGGCCCCATTCAATCTCTATTATAGATATATCTGTCCATTCTGTGTCCAAAATAGATGTCCTGCCATAAACCACACGAACTCCTATAGAAATTATGTTGTTTTTTCTGCCCATGTATGTCAGACGAGTAGACCCTTCAATGTAAATTAGGCATCTGTACAAACAGACCAACACATCAAAGAAGCAGCTATAATCATACTCACACTATCTGGGTTACTTCCTAGCTGCTAGAATTTAAATTATCTTGGACGTCTCTGAATTGTCTCGGGTGTCTCTGAATTATCTCGGGGCGTCTCTGAATTATCTCGGGCGTCTCTGAATTGTCTCGGGCGTCTCTGAATTATCTCGGGGCGTCTCTGAATTATCTCGGGGCGTCTCTGAATTAT
>Ga0224501_10003937_pt1 | contig 11711 bp, 9 predicted proteins | sample SF_Oct11_sed_USG_4_FD_169105 | JGI IMG/M metagenome (GOLD analysis project Ga0224501, IMG submission 169105) | Sediment microbial communities from San Francisco Bay, California, United States - SF_Oct11_sed_USGS_8_1 | ecosystem: Environmental > Aquatic > Marine > Sediment | place: USA...
ATCATGAACATCATCGAAAAGATTTTGGCTAGGGCTTCGGGCAGAGGAGAAGTCTCTCCGGGGGAAATAGTGGAAGCCAGCATTGACATGGCAATGATACATGATCTAACTGGCCCCCTAACCATCGAGTCATTTCGAAAAATTGGAGCGAAGAAGGTCTGGAATAGTCAACGCATAGTTGTCATATTAGACCACATTGTTCCAGCCAGTTCAGTGAAGTCAGCTGAATTACACAAAGTCTTAAGGAAATTCGCAGAGGAGCAGAAAATAGGCAACTTTTACGACGTTGGTCAAGGCGGAGTATGCCATCAAGTAATGCCTGAGAAGGGTCACGTTAGGCCGGGAGAGTTGATTGTGGGTGCAGATTCTCATACGTGCACTTACGGCGCCTTCGGCGCATTTGCGACTGGAATAGGATCAACAGAGATGGCTGCTGTTTTCGGAACTGGTAGTCTATGGTTTAAGGTACCCGAGGTCATTAAAGTGAATGTAACTGGCCGATTTCAGAGCTTTGTTACGCCGAAAGACCTGATATTAAACATAATTAGTCGAATCAAAGCTGACGGAGCAATCTACAACGGAATAGAATTTGCCGGACCCACGATAAGAGATATGGGTGTTGACGGTCGAATGGTTCTCTGCAACATGGCTGTGGAGATGGGAGCCAAAACAGGAATAATCGAGCCCGACGAAACAACTCTAAACTATGTCAAAAGCAGAACCAAAGAACCGTTTAAACCTGTAAAAAGCGATCTTGAGGGCACCTACAAGAAGGTTTTAGATATGGATGTCACAGATTTGGAGCCTCAAGTTTCTTGTCCCCACTCGGTTGACAACGTCAAACCGGTATCAGAGGTGGACAAAGTAGAGATAGATCAAGCCTTTATCGGCTCATGCACTAACGGGCGCCTAGAAGACCTACGACTGGCTGCCAAGCTTCTGAAAGGAAGAAAAGTAAGGGAGGGAGTTCGATTACTTGTAACTCCTTCATCCCAAGAAGTGTATGCAGAGGCTTTGCAAGAGGGACTAATCAAAACTTTTCTTGAAGCTGGCGCAATCGTGTGCAACCCCACCTGTGGCCCATGCCTCGGCGGGCATCTAGGCCTGTTGGCGCCGGGAGAAACTTGCATAAGCTCTTCAAACAGAAACTTCGTTGGAAGAATGGGAAGCCCAAAAGCCCACGTCTATTTGGCTTCTCCCGCAACAGTTGCAGCCTCGGCCGTAACCGGCAAAATCACTGATCCCAGACTCTTAAGGGGGACATAACAAAATTGACGATCTATGGAAAGGCAATCAAGTTTGAAGACAACGTGGACACCGACGTTATTCTCCCAGGACAATATTTGGTTCTAACCGATACGATGGAACTGGCAAAGCATGCCATGGAAGGGTTAGATCCTACTTTCACAACAAAAATTCACGACGGAGCCATCATCGTTGCTGGAAAGAATTTTGGGTGCGGTTCCAGCCGGGAGCAGGCGCCTTCAGCGTTAAAGCACGCTGGCATTGAATGCGTGCTCGCTGAATCCTTTGCCCGCATATTTTATAGAAATGCCATAACCATTGGTTTGCCAGTTCTCGAATGCTCTGGGATTTCAAGCAAAGTCGAGGAAGGAGACGAGCTAGGTGTGGACCTAAGGGCGGGTGAAGTTGAAAATAAGTCGAAAAATTTAGTCCTTCAAGCAACGCAACTGCCGGAGTTCATTGTGGAAATCCTCGACGATGGAGGCTTAATAGAACATTTGAGAAGGAGGATTGTGTCGAAATGAGCGATTACAAGATAGCCCTAATTCCAGGGGATGGAATCGGCCCCGAACTGACCGAAGCAACATTGAAGGTTTTGGATGCTGTTCAGCAGAGGTTTGACTTGAGCCTAGCCATTGTTAAGGTTGAGGCTGGTGACGCATGCTTCAAAAGGAGGGGCGTAGCTCTCCCAGAGGATACTGTTGAGGCGATAAGAAGCTCACATGCATGCTTGAAGGGTCCCGTGGGTGAAACAGCCGCTGAAGTCGTTGTTAAGTTAAGAATCATGTTTGACTTGTATGCCAACATTCGCCCCATAAAGGCCTATCCCTCAACCCCGAGCATAAGATCGGACATAGACTTCGTTTTCGTGAGGGAGAACACCGAAGACGTCTACAAGGGTATAGAGTTCATGTTAGACGACACCGCCATCTGCCTAAGGGTCATAACGAGGAAGGGTTGCGAACGAATAGCAAAAAAGGCCTTTGACGTGGCCAGGAGGAGAAACAAAAAGAGACTGGTTACAGCCGTCCATAAGGCGAACGTCATGAAATTAACATGTGGACTGTTTGCTAGAGTTTGCAGAGAAGTGGCCCGACAATACCCAAACATAACCTTTGAAGAACAGTACGTTGACGCCACAGCCATGCGCCTGATCAAGGAACCACAAAAATTTGATGTCATAGTCACCCCAAACATGTTTGGCGACATACTCTCCGACGAAGCCGCCCAACTCGTCGGAGGCTTAGGGATGGCGCCGGGCGCAAACATCGGAGAAAACTTCGCCATGTTTGAACCGATTCACGGATCAGCTCCAAGCAGAGTTGGAAAGCACACGGCTAACCCATGCTCCATGATATTAGCCTCAAAAATGATGCTTGACTGGCTGGGCGAGCAACAGGACGATTCCAAATGTTTGGTTGCCGCTCAAGCTGTAGAGGAAGCCGTGACTAAGACGTTGCGTAAGGGGATTACAGTTCCGGACTTTGGTGGAAAGGCCAAAACTGAGGAGATGGCAGAGGCTATAGCGAAAGAGATTTTGAAAAGTAACCAAACAAATGGAGGAAACATGTTAGAATGAGAAAACTTAACGCTTGAAAATTCTTTGGAGAGTTGAAAATATGAAATCGAAAAATGTGGAATACGTAAGCATCTTCGACACAACGTTGAGAGACGGGGAGCAAACTCCGGGGGTGTCACTGACTACAGAGGAAAAACTGGAGATAGCGCGGCAACTTGACAGGTTAGGTGTAGATGTTATAGAAGCAGGCACTCCAATAAGCTCGGAAGGGGAGAAAAGAGCAGTTAAAGAAGTGGCTAAAGCTGGATTAAACGCCGAAATATGCGGTCTCGCTCGCACCGCAAGGGTGGACATCGACGCGGCCATCGCATGTGACGTTGACGCTGTTCACACTTTTATCTCCACTTCAGACGTGCAAATGAAATATGCAGTAAACATGACACCTGAACAGGTTTTGTCAACCTCCATCGATTCTGTTGAGTACATCAAAGATCATGGATTAGTGTGCGAGTATTCGCCCATGGACGCCACAAGAACAGAGATAGGGTTTCTGAGGCAAATATGTAAGGCTGCGGAAGAGGCGGGAGCCGACCGAATAAACATCCCGGACACGGTTGGCGTAATGACTCCTTTAACCATGCGAAAGCTTATTGAAGACATCAAAAGCGTTGTGAAAGTCCCTATCAGCGTGCATTGTCATAATGACTTTGGAATGGCTGTTGCTAACTCGCTGGCAGGAGTTGAGGCTGGGGCTTCTCAAATCCACGTTACAGTAAATGGCTTGGGGGAAAGGGCTGGAAACGCGGCGCTAGAGGAAGTTGCAGTAGCCCTCCATCTAATCCACAACAGAAAAACAAGGATAAACACTCGATTGCTTTATGACACTTCACGACTTGTATCTAGGTTAACCGGCGTTTCTATACAGCCCAATAAGGCCATTGTAGGTGAAAACGCATTTTCCCATGAATCTGGCATACACACCCGCGGAGTTACGGTGTTGCCCTCAACCTTTGAGCCGATTAAGCCAGAGTTCGTTGGAAGAAAAAGGAAGTTGGTGGCTGGAAAACTGGCCGGTACCAGCGGCATCAAAGTAGAGTTGGAAGAGGCGGGAGTCTATCCTACCAAAGAACAGTTGGGAGAGATCGTTAAGAAGGTTAAAGAGTTGGGAGATAAAGGCAAAACCGTGACAGACGCCGATTTATTGGCCATAGCCAGAGCGGTTACAGGAAAAGTGATCAAGGAAAAAAGGATTGTTGACTTAACCGACCTGGCCGTGGTAACGGGAATCAGGGTTATTCCAACAGCCTCGGTGAGACTTGTATTAGATGGAAAGGAATACATTGCCTCGGAAACGGGTTTAGGTCCAGTGGACGCTGCAATTAAGGCTGTTCAAAAACTCACATCCAATCTGGTGAACGTTAGGTTAAAGGAATATCGTATAGAAGCTGCAACAGGAGGCTCAGATGCCATGGGCGAAGTAATAATAAAAGTTGAGGACAAAGATGGAAACGTTGTTTCGGCGAGGGCTGTCCACGAAGACATAGTCATGGCTAGTATCGAGGCAATGATAGATGGAATCAACAAAAGCCTATTGAAGAGCAGAAACAGGATGAAATGAAACCTCTTAGATTTACCCTTTCGAACTCCCGTGTAATGTCTTGAGATTTTCCGGAGATAAGACGCCTGTCTCGGTTATGATGGCGCTTACATATTTCATTGGAGTGACATCGAAGGCTGGGTTAATTACTTGGATGCCTTTTGGCGCGATTCTTTCGGAGCGTAAGTGCGTGACCTCTTCGGGGTTCCTCTCTTCAATAACAGCGTCGTCTGAAGTGTGGCTTAGGTCCATAGTTGAAGTGGGAGCAGCTACATAAAATGGAATTCCATGTTCATGTGCCAGCACAGCGATGTTGTAGGTGCCTATCTTATTTATGACAGCATCTCGAACTATTCTATCCGCTCCAACCACAACCTTGTTCACCAGTCGCTTAGACATGACGTATCCAACCATGCTATCCGTGATCAACGTTACCGGAATGCCGTCTCGTTTCAGCTCATAGGCCGTAAGTCTGGCGCCCTGAAGTTTCGGCCTAGTTTCGGTGGCGATTACCTTGATCTGTTTGCCCTGATTCCACGCAGACCTTATGACCCCTAGAGCAGTGCCGTAATCTACGGTAGCCAAGCTACCTGCGTTGCAGTGGGTGAGGACAACGTCTCCATCTCCGATAAGCTTGGATCCATGTTCGCCTATTTTGCGGTTGACTTCAACGTCTTCATCGGCCATCCTCTGAGCTTCTTCTATTATAGCCTTAGCCACGGCTTTCGCATCTCCTGAGGTTTCCTGCGCCTTTTTCACGACTCGGTTGATTGCCCAGAAAAGATTCACTGCGGTTGGTCTTGTTTTCCTCAAAATTTCAGCTGACTCTTCAATTTCCCTTATCAAACCCTCCCTCTTCTTGGCTTTGGAATGGAAGGCTGTGAGGGCCAAGCCGTATGCTGCTGCTACACCTATGAGAGGTGCGCCCCGCAACTTCATGTTCTCAATTGCAGAGGATACATCGCTGCATTTCTCCATCTTCAAAAACACAAGTTCATTAGGCAGCTTTGTTTGATCTATCGTAACGACTACACCGTCTTTCCACTCTATGGTTCTCACGTATCCGCACCGCCATTTCCACTATTCGTTGTTCACTGATTTTATTTTTGTCCCGAAACTCATCATTCTTCTTAATAATGTGTCTTGCAGTGAGATAATGTGGGGGATTTCATGGACAGAGAGGCTGCGAATCTATTGGTTGAGAAATTTGGGCAGAAATACTCGGATATTTTGGGAATAAAATCGGAATTACTGGAGTTTATTCTTTTTTCTGCGCGCGCTCTTTTCTGTTCAAGAGTTTTAAGGCGTTTCTAAGGATCTTCTTGTGGTCGAATGCCATTTCTTTAGGAATCTTCTTAAAGGAACCAACCTCTTTGGCATCTGTGTTAGGTCGTAGCGTTCCGCCTCTTTCCTCCGCTAAGTACACTATACTTACCACATGCCCCCTAGGATCCCTCTCGGGGCCAGAATAGACACCTACTAACTTCAATATCCTGACATCCAAACCGGTTTCCTCCTTCGCCTCTCTGACAGCTGTAGCTTCCACGGTCTCTCCATACTCCACGAACCCGCCAGGTAGAGCACAGAAATTCTTGAAGGGAGCATTTTTGCGCTTGATCAGTACGATAGAGTTGTTTGGTCTCTTGATGATCACGTCTACAGCCAGTAGAGGTTTCCTTTCACTCTTTGTCGACGCTTCCATATGATGCTTGTCTCCTTTCCATTCGATTTTGAGCTTGATCGTCTGTTTCGTGATAGAGATGGCGCGAATCGCCTATCCTGATTTCAGTGGATGTTATTCCTCTCTTTGCAGTGGTGTTGAACAGGGCACACCTTACATTTACGTTTCTTGCAGTATTCAAGATTCAGCCGCACAAGAACTGATTCATGGGGCTCTACATACTCCAAGCCTATTCGATTAGCGATTTTGATAGCCATCTGAGACGGTTTTGGTTTGGCCTTCTCCCAGATCCCCCTCAACTCTCTTAAGAAGATATTGACACCTACCGGGCCAACGCCCTTGAACTCTTGTAGTCGCCTCTCTAGGTCTGTAGGGCTGTTGGATTTCCTGTGGAGTTCTTCTAGATCTCCATACTTCTGTTTGAGTTCTTCCGTGATCTTCAGGAGGTTTGAGGCCGTGGAGAAGTCGTATCTCACGTATCCTCCCGAATCCAGCACCTCAACCAGGCGGTCCCATCCAGCCGCCAGTATTTTTTCCGGTGTCGTCGATCCCTCCTCCTCAAATCGGCGGTACGTCTTCTTGGCGACCTCGGCTGAGATCCTTTTGGCAAACAATATCGATGCCAAGAACCACTTGAACCTGTCCTCCGCCCTAGTCAGGTCTAAGTCGAGTTCCTCAGAGTAGCTTTGGAGCCTTGAAAGTGTAGCATCAACAGTCAAATGAAATTGCCCTCTAACGGATTCTAAATGCCTTCTCTTTGCTTAATGCTTTTCGAAGGGCGCGCAGTACGAAAAAACTGAAAAACTTTTGTGAACTTTGAAACAGCTTTGCTTAGACTTGGTGAGAACTTTTGTAGAAGGAAAAAATGTGGACAGTGCGTGCTTAAATGGTACTGTTTAGTTATCGCTTCGGGCTGATTTTGGTCACGACTTCGACTGGGCTTCCTCTGGGTAGTTTTATTTTAGTTTGCCAATCATCTCCAACAGCGATGAGAGAATATACTCCGGAAACCTCTGCCTTCGCTTTTTTAACAAGATCGATGAGAGCCGCTTGGGTTTCTCCTGTCTTTATCATGTCATCCACTATGAGCACGCTGTCTCTTCTTTTGAAGGCGTCTTTCGGTATGTATAGCGTCATGGTTACGCCTGAATCTTTTAGCGCATACGTTTCTTCCAGAAACGCTGGAACTCCTACTTCTTTGTTTCTTTTTGCTATTATCATATCGACGCCCAACGCGTTTGCAACTAGGGTTGCGAGGGGTATGCCGTCTACAGCTGCTGTTAGAATCTTTGTCACGCGTCTTCCGGCGAAAGTTGCGAGGGCGTGGTGGGCTGCTTGTTGAAGTATGTTGTGGTCACCTATGATCCAGGTGTTGTTGAAGTATCCGTCCTCGTTAAATTTTATTCTCCTGTGAAGTTCAGCTGTTAAGCCAACGAGTTGCGTCAAAGTTTTCCAGAGTTCTCTGGCTCTGGAAGCGTTTGGCAAAACATGACCCTTGGCATACCTGCTTAAGACCGTCACGGGCAGGTTAGTTTTAGATGATAATTCCCGATAAGTGTACTCTTTCTTCGCTGTTCGGAGCAGCTCTATAGTCATTAACCGAAGCTTCAGATCCTCTGCATGCGTGCTCATGTTCATCATTCCTATGCACACTAACAAATCAAATAGTGAAAGTGCATCTATGTATTTTTAACTTATACAATTTATAATTTCCGTATACTCTAGGATACTTCGAAAACCCTTCGAGTGCAGAAATGGTTGAAAAGCCGTCGATTAACACGAAAAAGCTCAAACCATGCACTATTAAGCATTTAGACTTAACTCGAAAATCCCCGCATGCCAAAAATCCTGAAAACACAGCGGACCCGACGGAATGCGCTCGGTGTAGCAGGCGGATACTGAATTCTTTGTTGTTTCATTTCACAGATTGCGCGCGCTACCCTTACTCATACATACTCTTTTTTTTCTGTTACTCTTTTTCTAGAGAAAGCAACATTATGAGAATGTTGAAACGGGAACAAATTGCTTTGCGCGCGTAATGAGATATTATGTAAAAGAATGTTAAACGGTGACAAAAATAGTGCCAAAAGGGCGCGCGCGCGTAAATATTCCTGCTATTATAAAAGATTGCGCGCCGCGTGCGAGCGCTTAGTGCTTTTATACGTGGTTTGATATAATGTTGTGTTATGTCACAAATAAAAGGCAATATGGCTTTGCAGATTTTTAATGTCGTTGCTTTTCTTGCATTAGTTATTGTTAATGGGTTGGCTACTACTACTTTGTTGAATGGGAGGACGACGGCTGAGGTTTCTGGTTTGTATCCGACGTTGATTACGCCGGCTGGTTTTACCTTCTCGATTTGGGGTATAATCTATGTGCTGCTTCTTGTTTTTGTTGTGTTTCAGCTTTTGCCTCGGCATCGACAGGATGCGTTTCATGGCCAGATCGGTTACCTTTTCGCGCTTAGTAGTGTCTTTAATGTTGTGTGGTTGTTTCTTTGGCAGTATGACTACATTACTGTATCTGTAGCGTTGATGTTTGCATTATTGACGTCGTTGGTTGCGATTTATCTTCGTTTGCAGATTGGCAAATCAAAAGTGCCTTTTAGAGAGAAGTTGTGTGTGCATTTGCCTTTCAGCGTTTACTTAGGGTGGATTACAGTTGCTTCCATTGCGAATGTCGCGACTGCTTTGGTTTCGGTGAATTGGGATGGCTTCGGCATTAGCGAAGCGACTTGGGCCGTGCTTGTCATTGCAATAGCGTTGATAGTCACACTTGCAGTATTAGCTACCAAAAGAGACATTGCATATGGCCTAGTCATCATATGGGCACTCGCAGGGATAACAGTTAATCAAAGCGGAAATCCAGACGTAGTCACCACAGCAGAAGTAAGTGCCATCATAACCGCAATAGCTATAATTGTAGTAGGCTTGGCTTCTAAACTCAAGCGTACAAACTAACATTTGTTCGAAAATACCGCGCGCAATACATGTGATAACAAGAGCGCGCGCAAGTAGGCATTTTTGCGTCTACAGAATTTCAGTGACTTTTCGCACTTGTATGTGAAGGTTTTTTCCTTCATGGTAGAGGGTGATTCTAGCCCTAAACTTCATGTTCTTCTTTATAAGGTTGGGAGGTCCCTCATATTCTTCTGGAACGAGTCTAGCTCTCCACTTGTTGTTAATTATGCATATGGCTTTTCCCGGCAAAACCTTTTCAACTTCCACCTCGTACAGGTCTTTATCCTCTTTTTCATCAGCTTTGGACATGCTGGCTACCGAGGCGATGCGATCCCAACCCATTTTATGGATTTGATCAGCCTCTTCGAGGTGATTTATGGCAGCATTGACGATGCTTGGAGAATAGCCTTCTAGGGCCAATTCCTCTAGAAGGTCTTCTATGAGAAGCCCTCTTGCTCCAGCCTTCATTGCCTTCGTCCATAGCCTCTTCGCCGCCCGATTAACCTCTTTAGTGAACTCCTTGACTTTTTCTACCTCAACTTCGATTTTCTCTACAACTTTTTGTGGCAGTGTGAAAGGTTTCTCTTCAGCTATCTCTGATTCTGGTATTGGGTTGAATGCCGGTTTCACTCCCCTTCTTGTAAAAAGTTTTAGCTGTTTGGTTAGGCTGGCTACTATGCCTTTCATCTTCTCCACCCTTCGTTTGCTGGCATAGAGGTAAGCGATGTCGTAGGTCTCTTTAGCTGCCAGTATCACCGTTTTTCCGATGCTTTTTCTTCCTGTTCTTCCTTTGCGTTGAATGTAGCGTATTTCGCTGGGGACAGGCTCGTAGAAGATAACAAGGTCAACAACCGGGATGTCTAAACCTTCTTCAGCTATGCTGGTGGCCACCAAAATATTCAATTTGCCTTCCCTAAAATCATGTAGTATTTGGGCTTGCTCGTCTTGGCTGAGACCCGGATCATCTTCTTTGCTGGCTTGCCCTACAAAACGCTTCACATATACGCCGTTTAAGGCCTTCAGCTCGCTGACCAGGTGGGTTGCTGTGTCTCTATATTGCGTAAAAACTAGAATGCGCGTGGAAGGATTGCTCCCTAGGTGCCGACTAACCTCTTCCTTAAGTGCAAGGACTTTTGGGTGGTTCAAGCCGCCAATTTTGGCGAGATAATTTCTTAGCAGACGGTAACTTGGGTCGTTAATGATGTTTCTGTAACTTTTCTTTTGGTGGCCATTTCTCTCCACCCTTTCGAGAAAACGACTTAAGGAGTAAGTTCCCTGTGTTTCGAGGAGTTCTAGGGCGTGAAAGGTTGTGAGCGATGCAGCTTGAAGCATGATTGCGCCGTAAAGAGGGCCTTTCTCCGTTTCGGAGGCGTCCTCCAACAGCTTTCTAAGGCTTTCTCCAGCCTCCAAAAGGTCTCTACGATTCACATAATTCAAATATTTTTTAACTACACCCAGAAACTGAAGCCTTCTAAGCCTCTCCCAAAGAATGTCTCTTAAGATGCCTCCCATTTCTTTGTATTCTCTGGGAAGGTCTACTTGCTTCCATTCAACATCCACCCGATAAATGTAGGGTTCTACATCCGGATCCTCCTCTGTTCGAAACTCTATCTGTTCTATGTAAAGATCGCTGCAGGTTTGATGGATGTTCTTCTGGTTGGATCCTGGACTGGCGGTTGTTGCCATGATGACGGGCCAACGAGCCTGCTCCACATACTTCTTAGCCACGAGGGTGTAGGCATAGTTCTTGCGAGCCCGATGGCACTCGTCAAACACTACAAAACTAAAGTTTTCGAGGGAGAACCTTCCACTTTCCAGATCGTTCCTTACAACCTGAGGGGTAGCAAAGAAAACCTTGGCATCCCCTTCCCAAAGAAATCTTCTGTAGCTGGGAGGCACCTTACCTGTGAGGACAGCCATGTCTTCAGCCTTGATTTTTAGAAACTTGCTGAAGGTGTCTTTGTGTTGGAGGACCAAGGGCCTGGTGGGAGCCATAATCAATATTTTCATGTTCCAGTGGTTGTAGATAAAGTGAGCTGCAGCCAAAGTAGAGATCACGGTTTTGCCAAGAGCTGTCGGCAGTATCACCATGGTGTTTTTCTGGCAGGCTTTTTCCGCTATTGTTTGCTGGTAAAGCCTAGCCTCCACAGTTTCAGGCCAGATCAAAGGATGCTCAACGTACTTCTTGTTCAAACCCATGGAAACCACAATAGTGTGTGCATATTAAAAATAGTTACTTTCACTGATCTCTCATCTTCATTACGATACGTTGGATCACAGGTTTTAAAGCCAATATACGAAGAATGCATTTTCAAACCTAACGAATGCATAGCTCAACCTGTGAAAAGGTGAAATCGAAATGACGAATGACGATTTGGAAACCCTAGAGGGCGTTGGGTCCGCTATGGCCAGCAAACTTCGATCTGCCGGACTAACCACTTTGGAAGCAATTGTCGTGACTCCACCTAAGGAGATAGCGGAAAAGACAGGGATAGGGTTCAACACGGTTCTTAATATTGTTGCGGCAGCCAGAAAATCGGCTTGCGTCGACTTTATCACAGCCGAGGAACTATGGAAAAAGAGGCAAAACATGCTCAAGTGCTCCACAGGCTCCAAGAATCTAGACGAACTTTTGGGCGGCGGAATCGAAACTCAGGCCATGACTGAGTTTATAGGCGAATACGGTGTAGGCAAAACCCAAATCTGTTT
>Ga0224501_10003939_pt1 | contig 11711 bp, 5 predicted proteins | sample SF_Oct11_sed_USG_4_FD_169105 | JGI IMG/M metagenome (GOLD analysis project Ga0224501, IMG submission 169105) | Sediment microbial communities from San Francisco Bay, California, United States - SF_Oct11_sed_USGS_8_1 | ecosystem: Environmental > Aquatic > Marine > Sediment | place: USA...
ACTGCTACTGCTACTGCTACTGCTACTGCTACTGCTACTGCTACTGCTACTGCTACTGCTACTGCTACTGCTACTGCTACTGCTACTGCTACTGCTACTGCTACTGCTACTGCTACTGCTACTGCTAGTGTTTGTTGAACAGCATGAGTCGCTGACTTAGTTTAGTAACTCAAGTGTAAATGAGTTGGTCATTCAGTGTTTTAGTTACTTAGTGTTAGTGTAATTACTAGCTGACAGGGACTATTAATACTAGTAAGTAATAACTGATTGACCTTAGTGACTAGTCCCTAGTCTGTCTGAGTTTGAACTTTGTTTGAAGCGAAACTTACGCTACAGATAACGGAGCTTCAGTTTAACTTTAACTAGTTTATTAAAGTTAAACTTAAAGTAAACTAACTAGCTTCTTAAGTAACAACTAAGTTACTAACAACAGTAACTGTAAGTGTAAGTCAGTGTGAGTGGTAACACTAATTCAACTGTAAGTGTAAGTGTAAGACTAAGTCAAGTGTAACAACTACTATTAGTGTTACTATTACTAACTAAACAACTTAAAAAAAGTAAAACTAGTACTAGTAGACAGTAGTACTAGTAGTAATAACTTAAAAATATTATAACTATAAAGTATAAGTATATTTACTTATTTTACTAGTTATAAGCAAACCAACCGGTTGAGTAAAATATGCAGTGTTGTAGGAATACGGTGGCTGTGGTACATCTTGGATATTTTGTTCAAATTCAATGCATCCGCTTCCCCCTATCCATAAGACTACACATAGAAAAACCACAGCGCGAAAGCCTATCACTTCCATTCTACTTCAAGTCCTACGTCAAGTCTGCCACTATGACTATGACTATGAGTATGAGTGATCATAGATAGCAGTTTCAAGATTTCTGGTCATGTGAATAGTTGTTAGGCAGTTCGGTAGTCTCTAACGTAATATATCGTTGAGTAACAAACACGAAACTCAACATGGCCTACATGGCCTTCATATTAAAGAGGTTCGACGATATGCCGCTTAATTAGCGTAATCGTTCTGTGTAAACTACAGCATAGTTTTGTTTCGAATCCACAAAGCCATTTGTAGGCTTCGGAATCACAACCCGATCCATAACCGCAAGTAGCAAGCTTTGCTATTGCAATGGTTTATTTTCCCAAACCTGCCTGTATCCAGCTTCATCCCTAAACCTTGTCTGGAACTCTACTAGACGATACTCTTCAAGTCGAATTGCTAACGTAAGTACTAATAGCAGTATAGCTAAACCAGACAGCATAGGACAAGTTAACTGTTATTGTTAACACTGACTAACAGTTGAGTTAAGTGAGTAACTGAGTGTGTTACTGTTAGTGTTAGTGACTTAGTCACTTAGTGTTAGTGTTACAATTACTTACTGTTAGTGTTACTGTGTTACTGACTAAGTTAGTGTTAGTCACTTAGTCAGTTAATGTGTAAGTTGTAACTCTAACTGTGACTGTATAAGTTACTAAATAATAAGTTGTACAGTACTAACTAACTACTAAGTAACTACTACTGCTGCTGCTGCTGCTGCTGCCGCCGCCAGTACCACTACCACTACTAGTACTAATGTTAACCGAGCTAGTTACTTAGTCAGTTACTCAGTTGGTTAGTAACTTAGTAAGTTAGTTGAGTGACTGTAACTGTAAGTGTAAGTGTAACTGCAGTGTAAGTGTAAGACAGAGTCACAGACACCAACCCGAATGACTTACGTAACTTGTAACGGCACGAGTAACGTAACTAGACACTAGTAGTAACTAAGTTATTCACTAACTAACTTCCAAGTAAGTGAATAACTAGCCTAGTAAAGTAGGTAATACACTAATAACTAAATAAGTAACTAACTTACTAAGGTTTTACTTAGTTAGTATTACTATTACTAGACTGGATTAGACTTGGACTGTTAGAGCCAAATATTCAATTTCAATATGTATATTGATTTCATACATTGTATATGATATCATAATTTTATGTATGTATTAATGTATTTATGTATTAATTGACTTGAGTTTGTGTAACTGACTAACTAATAAGTAGTAACTAAGTCACTACCTCAGTCAATGAGTCATTCAATCACTTATTGTGATTGCCGTCTTCAGCTTTATTGTCGTTGTCTTGTATTCTCTTACTAGTCTTACTCTGTCTTAGTATTACTGACTGAGTCGTACAATGATTTGAGTGAATCAAATGACTTTGACTTGAGTGTGTCTAACGTCCTTACTTCTAATTTTAAGGAGTATGGTACACGATGACACTGACAGTGAAGCACGACTCCCGTCCCCATCACTGTTTTAGTAAGGTCAAGCCCAAGGTGTAGAAAAAATTGCAAATAGTAATTAATACTAATTTCTTGGTCGCTATGTCGTGTAGATCTGGTATTACTGGGAGCACCACATGGCAACTGGGCATATGATATCTAAACAATAAATTATTATTTAGTAATGAGTACTAAGTAAATGCGCTTTCTTCCTGCCAGTGGGCTAGTAGTAGTAGTAGCTAAATTCTATCAACATATAAAAGTGACTCCCTTAAACTATTACTCCCCTAAACCGTGTGTGGCTGGATTTAAAAACTTTGGAAACGGCCAGACCCCCATGACCGGAAGTAAACAGTGAGATCAAGGCAAACGTATCTTATAGCATTCACTTGGAGAGGATATATATGATTACACAGAAATCATCACTGGTTTGGCCGTCTAAAGGAGTTTGAATCATCATGACATCCAGCCTTGTCAGACTTACGCCCTACCTCATCAGTCTATTGAGTTTTGTGTTAAATAACCTGACGGAAGCCAGTGCTCCAGCAGGTATGTTCATGTTACTTCGAAGTTTCAACCAGTCGCAAATGGTATTAGTTTGACTTGTTTACGCAACTTCAAAGACTCCTTATCTCTCAAATCACTCCATGATTTAAGTAGCTTTAGTCCAACCCAATTAAAATCTTGAATCATTGGACAGTTATAGACCATTGATCAATTATACTTTTTGTGCAGAAGTGAGTTGTAATCCATTGTGCCTACTAATTTCCTAATTTTCTAACAAGCTACTGATGTTAGGATTGTAATTTTTGCTCCCTTGGCTGCTGAGTATTCTAAAATGCCTGTCACGCTCCATGAACAAGAAAATCAATAGAGGAGAATTTCAATGTTTGTCTTCCGGTGTGGATCCCAGATATTTTCGCATCATCTTTTGTTCCCTATCCGCAATGCATGCAAATCTAGTTTGTTCTATTTGCTCATCAGTCTCAAATGTTTTGACTGGTGCAGCTTTGGTGGTTGCAGTAATGAAACATGTTTTGTTTGCATTGCAGGTGCAACACAAGTGTGTGTAGTGTATGCGCACTTATCATCCTCTAGCATGGTAAGTACTGCTGGCTATTGCTGTTGGGATGTTGGGAGGCTTTAATTTATGTCGGTGTACTAACTTACATCAAATTTTGTAGATTCCTGATAAACTTAATGCTTCCTTCGTATACGAAAATGTTCGGCATAACCTCAAACTACAAAAGAATAATGAGCTGGTATCCAGCAAGCTACTATCAGGTATTTCTCAGGTAATGTCAGTATGCAATCTTTCCATTCAATCGTTTGCGACTGTTATTGAATACTTTGTTCCCGAATTGCTCACGGGATATTAAGACGAAAATCCTGGCTAATCTCATAGTGTGTCATTGTCCGTTTTGGCAGATAAGTGGATGCTACTATCAAGGCTTCTGTCAAGTGAGCTCTCATATCAGCCGGGAGGATTATATCTCATTGTCAGCCTGTGATGGCCTAAGGTAAAGCAATTCTATCCACACTGTAACATCGCTCAAAATTGATTGTCCGATAGCACACCAATATCTCTGCAGCATCTATTTTACAACTCAACTCGCATTGATTTAACTTGGTTCAATCCTAAGATATCAAAAAGGCATTTAGTAGAAGACTCTGTAGCCTTCCACTAGTTCATCACCGTTGGCTTAGCGTATCAGGAGGTTATTGAATTAATAGAATTATCTGGATTTGTTATCCCATGTGCCAAAATAGCAGGTTAACTGCACTTCCCCATTCTGGGCTTGGAGGTCAATAATGTTGAATTCGTGTAGAACTGGAAAAAAATTATACAAACATTGCTGTGCAATATTTGTTTGATCGCGACTCAGAGCTGCTTATCTATCCATTTTACTTTGCAGGGGTTTGGTGCAGATTTTTGGCAAACCATATCAGATAGCTCCCCTGGGTCGGCCTGTTGAGGAGGTGAGTTTAATATATTTTGTTATCGAATAAAAAAATAAGGAATTGTAGTGCAATTTTGTAGTGTTTCAGGTCCGACGAAAACCTGACAGAATACTCTATTAAAAATTCCATTTTTGGCTATCTAGTTCTTTTCTGAGAGGGGATCTAATGCGAAATGAAAGGGGTTAAGTGCTTGAGCTGTTCTTGTGCTGTTCAATGATGACTGATTTCACAAACGTACTGAATCGTGGTCATAGTTGCCGTTTTAGTAAATAGTTCTACCCACCAATAAGCTTCTATATCTATAGTTACAACCCTGTAATCACCCTAATTATCATAAGCGGAATAATAGTGCTTTGAATTGTCGTAAAATATAAAAACTTGTTTTGTTTTTCAGGGTTGCCAACCTCACTATCTTGTCCCATCACAGACATCTAAAAGCAGTCAGTGTTTTACTCACAAAAGCAATTTATGGACTCCACTGGAGACATTGCATAGTAGAGATATAGCTAACCTACAACAGCAGACACAGGTAGATATAACAATCAATTGTTACTAAAAAAGGGACACCAAAATATCGAGCTTGTGATGTTTTTGGCTGGAATTCTAAGGGAGTCACACTTCAGATCTACAAAAGTCGTTTTGTGGGCATTTGTGCAGTCTTTGTGCAAAGTCTATGCCATACCTTGGTGAATCATAGCATGCGACTGCTTGATAGGCTGGAGTAAAAACTGTGAGAATGGGGCTGCTGGTGGATAAATCGCTTTACTCACTGTTCGGAGAACAGGAAAGCAGAATCACAGAGTTCTTACTTGATCTCACCAACATGGTTGATATGGTGAGTCAACCGCTGGTTGCAGTTAGGCGAGTTATACAACATTTGGATGCATTATTGGGTTTGTAGCTGACCTCGGTTACCTTGTCAGCTATTGATGTTTATTTTGTGGATATGCTGTCCGAATAAAAGCCATATCAAGTCAATCATTTCTCTCTTGAGTCACCTTTTTTTTAAAGTCAGCCTATTGATTGGCCAACTTATACTACCGTGCCAGTAAAATCTAGTATACCTCTTATATTTGCAGTATACTCAACGTTTAAATATACGAGTGACACTCACATTTAAGGAAATATGGTCAGGCCGGGATCGTGTAGTCATTGCATCCAGGCTCCGGGATACTGTGGCTAACATGCTTACCCTTAGTACAGCCAATCAACTGAATACTGAATGGGATGTGTTGCATCTGCTTAGGTAAGAAAACAATGAATTCATACTTCAGCAAGAACTCTTGACATTCAGGGTTTCATATTGGTAAGGTTTCGAAGATCGCGCTTAACAAGTCGAGAATATGCCAGCGACCCAAAATTTGGTTTTAGATTCGATAGAAACCGAGAGAACAATTTTATGAAGGTTAAACTTATATATCGGTAATGGCGAATAGAGTTCAAACAGCTTTTCTCTGAAGGTGCTTAGCTATCAAGTCAGTCTTCACACATCTCAGTCAGTGGCTGGCTGTGTCTACTTGCTTCGGTGATGCATGGCATCCCGCTAATATTGTTTTGCTTCTTGCATGATTGTAGTGGTAGAACATTTGATTCCTGTGGACTGGCGATTCCTGACTCTATATGTACTGGTCGTAGTTTAGCTGTCATATCTGCTCAGCCAGATAACCCTGCTCATACCGCGACACTCATTACTCGTATGCTCGGACATATCCTCGGTCTTCCGTACGATGATCCAGGTAGCTTCTCTCTATAATCCCCATTTCTTCCTTCCCATCTAAAGTCTCGAATGTCACATTTGCCTAAGTTCGATTTTTCGAAATTTCAACCAATACAGGTCATCTATCAGTAGAATAAGATGATTTTTTTATTAAAAAGAAAGGGAATTTAACGTAAATTTTAGGAGCCAGCTCATTGTAGCCTATAGTAATCTAGTGAACTCACATTTTTATCATTTGACCAAGATTGTATCAGGAAACCAGCCCAAATCATAGAATGTGCTTTCGAATGGTCAGCAAGATATTTTTTGTGATTTCTGTTCGCAGTAAAGACTTTTTTGGAATAATTTAATGAAAATAAGTAAAAACGGACTGTAGTACGCAGTTTTAATGGCCCGTGCCACGATTTCAAGGCCGGTGTTGGACAAAAAAAAAGGGGTAATTTCTTGCGAGTAAACCATCATTGGTTTGGCTGATTGTTTTATTGCCCTCGGTTCCATGTTACTAATTGTTCCTTTTGTAGATTGCTTCTGCACTACCGCTGGCTGTATGATGGGAAACCAGTAAGTCCCCTTCACTCATCACTAAAGTGCGATATTCTTCCAAATAATATATGTGTACGCCACTCACACGACTTGCCTTATTTTGGCAGTAATTTCAAAGCAGATCACCTTTGTACATAGAAAAAGTTAAGATGAAAAATTTTACCATTTATCTGGCTGGAATACTTGACTGTTTATGTAGAATAATATCAAAAGAACAAACATTTGTTTAGTTGATCACTCTGAAGACCAAATCAGACTATGGCGATTTGGGACATGTCCCAGGGCAGTCCGAATATTAGAAGTCGGTCACAGGTTACACTAAGGTTTAATTATATTAATTGTCAGCTTTTAATGGTCTGTTACAGTTCAGGGATTTCTCAGGGATTCTCATTCTGTTCCATCAGTCGGCTACAGTACCTGAACTCTATCGGCCTGTATAATTGTCTAGTAACAGAGGCGGATAACAATCCATTGAAACAGTTTTGTGGGAATGGCATTGTAGAAAGAGGAGAGCAATGTGACTGTGGACCACAGCAGGTTGGTTTTAACTTCTGTTTTGCTGTTCATTTTGTGCATCTGAAAAATACGTTTTACAAACCATGTACCTTCGGCTGCATCTGAAAGTAAAATCGATCACTCAAACAGAATTTCGTGAATGAAAGTGGGCACGCTAGTTTATAAAATGTCAAGGTTATCCAAATATCAAGGCCAGCTATTGCTCGCTTACTTGTTGTATGGTCAATTCACGGGTCCCTTTGTTGGTGCGAAAAAGGTCGTGCCCTAAGTGCATGCGTATACACAATTACACGACCTAAACTAGAACGTCTCTCACCGGGTGATGGAGTGTAGGTTGTCAGAGAATCACAAGTCGTGTAGATTGAATAATCAGGTGCGAATAGACTTTAATACGGAAAAAAACCGTGCCACTTCGTACAAGAGTTTTGCAATGCAGATTGCAAGAAACAAGGGCAGATTGGGGGCCTCGCTCCGCTTTTATATCACTACGTGGAGGTCAGCCCCAATACAATAACCAATCCTGAAAGACGTAACAACTACTCCGCCAATAGATTTAAAGATAGAAAAACACATTTTCTGTAACGTCGGAAGTGTCCTTAACTAAAAAACACAGTCAAGTGGCTGGTCTAAAAAACCGCATTCGCACCTTCCTTCACTGCTTATCCCTCCCAGACAACGGGTGCACAGGGCTACTTAGCATATTGTTTTTCTTCTTTGGGAATGTGTTGCCGCACCCATTTTTTGTCACGTCTCCGCCGCATGGTCCACTCCAGACATTTCTTTCCCAACAGAGAGAGGACAACTCCCACATGCTTGAAACTCCTTGCATTTTTTAACTGTGCCTATCTGTTCGCGTGATAGGGGTCTAAAATTTTTTCTCTGCGTGTGACCGAAATCACGTAAATACATCTGTCTTCACTATCTTTGGCAAACAGCAGTTTTTTGTGAATGTAAAAGTGGGGGTTGTAAATTCTTGCTATACCCTCCAGTTTTTTGTCCAGTTACCTTAGTTTTTGTATTGTGTTAGTTGCGTTACACTGCCTGTGTTATTGATCAAGAAATAAATTCTGTTATAGTCCTGTGAAACGAGGGAACCATGCTGTGATCCGAACACATGTTTGCTGAAACCATGGGCAACATGCAGCAAGGGTAGTTGTTGCGAGGGATGCTTACCTAAAAGCGCAGATAATATATGTCGAAAGTCTACAACTGACTGCGACCCAGCTGAGTTCTGTGATGGTATATCCGGGCAGGTGAGTAGTATAACAATACGAATGCTCCTGCAATAATACATACAAGAAATGCAAAAAATATCATCGTTAGCAAGTTTGCTAGATTCCAGATTGTTTGCGGATCATGCAGTTTGTGTTGCAATAGTAGCAGCTTCCAATGTCTCAATTTTTCCATAACTGCTTCATGCTTTGGAAAAACTGACACTGCTTTTGGTTTATCACCTCCTTTATATGTCATGAAACACGGGGAAATGTGATGCATATATTATTTGTTTATCCTATAGTTCATGTTGTATTTGACTCTTGCCTTCCACGTATTCATCCTGTTCATCCTTGCAGTGTCCTGATGATGTGTTGATCCAGGATGGTGAGCCATGCGCATTCGGCAACGCGTTTTGCTATCAAGGTCGTTGCCCCACACCTGATCAGCAGTGCTCGAATGCTTGGGGGTCTAATTCCACTGCCGCAGAGTACTGTTTCTCACACAATCTGGTGGGTAATCCATCCGGCCATTGTGGTGAGCAGTCAGATGATAGATACAGACCCTGCGCTGAAGGGTGAGTAACCCTGTCCTGGCTTCTTTTCATGTAGAACTGTGTAGGCATGTTCAATTTGCTTACCTTATTCTGTAAGTCCAATGGATATTTTTATTGGTTCTAGAAATGAACTCTGCGGACTTTTGCAATGCAAAGGTGGTAATAAATATCCTATAATCAACGCGGATTACAGAAAGACAACTATTGGAGGAAAGCAAGGAGAACAAGAGTGCAAGTAAGCATCCTTCAGAAGAATGTCCACAAGAATTAGAAAGAGAGGTGAACTGGTAAAACAGGCCTGCTTGTGTTTTTAGCTAGGAAAGACTTTCAAAGACATTCAACAGATGGCACTACATGCCAAAATAAAGACACGCTTATCCTAACAGCGTTGATCATCTCATTTAATTTACTTTTTCATTTTGGTTTAATTTTGTGGGCTGTATAATTTGTTTCTCTCTGTCGCAGGACTGTTGGAGGAGGCACCATCACGGGCTTAGTTGAAGATGGTACAAAATGTGATTCGCACGCCCTCTGCCTGACAGGAACTTGCATAGATATACAAACTTTGGGTCACAAGCCTTGTCCCAAGAATACAAACAATCTCACCTGCTCTGGCCAAGGGGTAAGCGTTTGCGTGGACTTTTGTTTTTGGTGACACATTTGCCTATCATAGTCATATCTAGAAAGGCTGTACCTACAGGCATACAAGCTTTTATCGACCTCGGGTATAGCGGGATAGCTCAATGACTGGAACGCTTGGTCAGGCCCCCGCTATGAGTATGAGCTCCTCACAATTCCTTGCCCCAACTGGTCCAAAACAAGCCTCAGACCTAGGCAGTCAGGTAAATAGTACAACGAAGACAACTTTCTACCTGTAGCGATGTACCACTCGGCAGACATGTCACTGTAACGAAGGCTTGAGTGGTTCTTTATGTGAGCGGCGAGCCATCATCAGTTCAGGTGCTCCAGGAGTTGACATCACTGTAAGGCCCTCACCTATGACAGCTCCTATCACAGTTGGACTGAGGGACCATACGGGGCTGGCTGTATGCCTTTCTCTCCTACTTACCGTTCTCCTTGTCGTCGTCATAGCTATTTTAATGCTCCGGTGAGTAAACACGATTTTACGATCTGAATCTTTACATAGTCCCATTGCTTTTGGTGTGATAGAGGAAACAACATGTAATGCGTTTTACTAAATCTGAATGGCATTGAGCTTTTGTATTTGACAATAAGTTTATATCACAAGTAAGCCGTACTGCCTTGTCCGAATGTGTATTCGGATGTGTGGTGTTCAGCCAGCCCAGTGTATCGCTTGCTTGAAAGCACCTTTGGTTTTACTGCAGTATGTAAGGTACCGACTCCTAGTATTGCAGTGACTGATTACGATAGACTTACTGCATAAAATAGAATAATGTAGATGTTTCGACTTGTTGTCTAGTTGGTTTACATATTGCTGTTTTTGTAGGCGACGAGGCTATATTCGATCCTGGAAATTGTGGAAGATTGCCCAAGTTACTGATAGCTCGAGCGACCAGTCATCGCAAGCCATACTGTACAACGAAAGAGTTTATGACATCAGAAGCCTTGTCAGTGATGATATCACACCCAGGGTGGTTACCGCTAACATCAGACCCTATGACATTGTAGATAATAATTGCAGTAGTGAGGAGGATCTGACTGCTCCAATAATAGTGCACAGTCCTTCCGCAACTCAGCCCCGCAAAGGAATTCTCAAAAAGCCTCAACTAATTGCCACTACCAGTGTGTCCGACTCTGACTCGGACTGCTCATGTAATGGCTCCTGTAGCTGTAGTGATGTCTCCTGTCATTCATGTGAGTCTGGTGGATCTAATCCTTCAATTCAATCCATCCCTTCAGTTCTGTCCAATGTATCAAATGCCAGTCGGTCTCATTCCCACGACCGTGATAGCGCTATAGACCTCCCACTCGGTGATAGCAGTGTCAGTACAGTGGACGAAAGAGAACCACGTTATTCAGCCCCTTACATTCCCCAACCCACGGATCACATCGACTACTCATCTTCTCATACTATACTGGCTCAGAGAGAAAGTCCTATATATGATGTACCTAACTGGAAGCGTAAACTAGACAATGCGCGCAGGTTTCAATCTACAGAGACCATACGGGCGCCGCGTATACCAAATCCAGATGTCACATCTCATTCGCATGATTCATTGGCTGGAGAACTGGCACCTGATGTTATAGTTCTAACCAATTTTACTCACCGTCCTGAGCTAGGCCCAACAGTTTTATTTAGACCAATAGGGTCATCTGAATCTCTTTCCTAGCATATCATTTGTACAACATTTTTTTAGTTTATGATCACAAATTATTGTATATTTGACAATACCGATCAACATACAGATATGATATTCTCTCACTTTTGTGAGCATAATTTTTTATCAAATGATCTCACCAAAGTCAGTAAAATTCTCTCCAATTGACCTACCAAATACATTTTAATATGTACATATCTTATATGTAAGTTAGTAAATGCTAATGTGTCTTCAAGAAACCAAAGAGACCATGAAGTTAAAATGCACTTCTCACTAGTGAAATGGCTGTATACTATGTATATTTCATGGAAAATACCACCTTGGTTGTAAAGAATTCGTTGCTTGGTTTATATATGATGGTTAGTCGACAATCGCTGATAACCCATTTGTCAACCGCATGAAATAGGGTATATGGAGCGCCTCGTATGACATTTATGAGCCGTGAATATGTTAAGAGACCTCCCCTATGTGTTTCGAGTAATTACCAGATGTTAAAATAAGTAACAGAATGATAGCTATTAAATTTCCAAGTGATTGGGTCACAGAAATCACAAAAAGAAGTGTTTTTGATGAGAGCCCATCCATATGGAGGGAGGCATGCAGTTTTCATTGGTCATATATGCGTTTACGGACT
>Ga0224501_10003941_pt1 | contig 11706 bp, 3 predicted proteins | sample SF_Oct11_sed_USG_4_FD_169105 | JGI IMG/M metagenome (GOLD analysis project Ga0224501, IMG submission 169105) | Sediment microbial communities from San Francisco Bay, California, United States - SF_Oct11_sed_USGS_8_1 | ecosystem: Environmental > Aquatic > Marine > Sediment | place: USA...
ACACATAAACTACCTAAATAAAACGTATGTTGTATATAATGGAATTTTGATATAGGCTACATATGAAATGAAATCACCGAGAACAGCTGGTAGGTCAGTCATATCGTAAGTGATGTAGTTGTCACATCTATTTATATGCACATGGCAAACTATACATGTATTCCATGGTAGATTATTGGAAATGTTCTACTGGAGAATAATTCCCTAAAATCCAGCCCAAAATATTGCCAATAATTGCTTTGTCATGGATTATGTATGAAAAATAGTTCATGTAACTGAAACATCTATGATAAAGTCTCATGCTCTGAAAGGGACACCTGGGTGGACATTGGTTTGATTGGTGGGATTTTATTGATACAAATGCCAGGACCCTAAATAATTTTTTAGAGGTTTTCAGGAGTATTTAGTAGTTTAAGTATTTAAAAATTCACTGCTAATACTAGCTTTTATATAAAATCATTTAATTGATTATGAAACATCGTCTTCATATCAGTGGTTGATAACTATACAATCTGCACCATCTAGTCAGCAAAGTTCATGCCAGACTGTGTGCTCCTGGGAAGGATTCTGACTCATACGTTGCCAATGACCTTCACCTCTGCCTTTAGCAAACATATGCGAGCCAAGAACCACTTGACCACACACTTTGTCTAAAAAAATATGGTGTAATATGATTATCGCTTAATGGGATTCTTCGTACCAAACTGATGATAACAGGAGAACTCAGTGGTAGAGCGCGTAGCTCGCAACCTAGACAGCGGAAAGGGGGCTTCCGTAGCCAACAAGAGCACCTCATAATTCTATCTCAAAACAAAAACAAGCCTCTCTATGAGGTGGAGCATTGATACTGAGCCACTCATGATGTTCCATGCTTAACCGTAATTTGGTGGGAAATCTAGTGTCTAGCCCGGTAGCTTTACCATAACGGCCGGTAAAGACATCATGGGATGAAGCAAAAGCTTATTGGATAGTGTACTGGGCCATGGACCACGAGTCCCAAGTTCAATTCTCATGCAGTTCTGACAAAAACTCTGTCTTTCGCCACACCCCCCCCCTCCCGGTCGGCTTCAGATTCTGACGTTTAACAAAGGTAGCTCTCCCATAGTGCTACCTTCTCTATGGAGTCATGGGTGCAAACAAAAAATCTCCTAATGACGCACCCTGGGAATGGTTGAATCAAAAGACTCAGTAGGGCAAGTTCTGCAAACCCTTGACACTGTTCAGGATACGCGAAGAAGAAAAAGGCGCCATAAGAAAACAAAAAGAAGGTATACAGTATGCTATTCACCTTACAGTATGGTATTCACCTTTGTCATCTGCTTGGTACAAGCTGATCGTTAGGCAGCTGGTTGAGAGCTGGTGGTCATCCATCGTGAATTTCACTGATTCATTAAACTCTGGTTGACTTTGCTGTCTGCAAACACTTGTTCGTTTTGTTTTGATGATCCTGTTTTTGTTTTTTAGATCCAGCTTGATGAAGTAATCTTTATGGTAAATTAAAATAACGCGCTGAGTTTGGGTTCGGCGCTGAATGAGTATATGAAAGCAGAGCATAGTCGCTGCATGGTTTCCCACTCAAAGAGCTACATTCTCTATGGACTGCGGGTATAAGCAGAATTTCCCTAGAAACTCACCCTACGGAAACACTGTGCACTATGTACACTGTGTAGACCCAGCAGGCCAATTTCTACACCACTCCTGGCAGCTCTTGTGCCATACCAATTATTACTGGTTCATATAAGGTGTTGTATACACCAAGTATAATGTCATTAAGCAGGTAGCCAAGAAACAAAAATTCGTTATATGATGTAATACCTGTAATGATGTATTACTGTAATGTGATGAGGTCATACCTGCAATGATGTCATTGAGCAGATGGCATTTATGTATTCCTATGAAGACCCGGCTGTTTGACTCTTTGTCTGTGTGATATGTCAAAGAAATCAGAATTCTTCCTTTCATTCCTTGATGCGCCTAAAATGAGTATCTCAAGATTAGCTGGCACCGAACATTCTACATTTTGGCATCACAGAGTCACAATCTAAGTATTCTAATTGCGAACCCAACTAGTTGTGGGTTTTAGCATTTAGCATAGTGCTGAGCATCCAATCGCACAAACCTGAGTGAGCAAAACCTATAGTCATAAGGGGCTTCCAGTGTAAATGTGAGGTGCTTGCTTAACATAAAAACCAAGCCTCACTCAAGGTGGAGCATTGATACTGATCCAGGCTCCATGTTAAACTGGTGAACTGCATGATAGATACTTTAACCCGGCAGTGGCAACTACACCATAACTGTGAGCTGGCTGCTGGTCATATGGAAAAAAAATTAGCTGATAAAGTGACCAAAGATTATACCAAGATAGGACACAATCTTTAGTTTGTGTAAGAATGCAAACTGGCCCGGTTAATCGATCAGTGCGCACGCCCTGGGTCTTGTAGGGGCTCAGAGCTCAACAGCACTAGAGCCCTCACATTGAAGTGAAACTTAACAGCGGTTAATTTTGTTGTTCATACATGTATATATAACAAGCTCTTTGCATGTGAAAGCGAACCCACTTTCATCTATAAGCAACATATTCCGGTTCCAGTTTCGATCGACAGCACAAAGACGTTGACATTATGTGTGATCTAGCTGTCAATTGAATTGCTTAAAGCAATAAGGTATCTTAGACCCCTGTAACTAGAGCCCGTACAAGGACCCAGCGGTATCATTCGGAAAAGGGGCATCGTGTCCTATCTTGGTTTAATCTTTAGAGTGACCACGTACATAAGGTTACTAGTTTACCAGAAAATTTGAATTAGAAAAATCTTTGTGAGTCACAAGCGGTCGTTTGCCCTCTTCCATTGGCTGTGCGTTACGCACAGGAGCCAAAATCTGTGCCACGTAACGAGGTCGCCCTCTAGTTATACTCTGAAAGAGACTCAACTGTAACTGCCTCTCTGCCAACTCCTTTTGAGAAATCTGCAAGCATTACATAATAACTGAATGGCTTGTAGTTGATCCAACAGATTGATTATCTGTGACCCCTGATGGATTGGACCAACAACTGCATGATGCATTGATTAAATTGATCAAATGTATAAATGAATTATTGAATTGCTGATCGTTTAAACTTATCAACCATGTATTGCATTGCTGATCAATTAAATGCATCAACTAATCCATGATGACATCATTCATCAATTAAGTTTATCGACCAGACAATTGGCGAATTGCTGGCGAATTGAATGAATAACTGTTAAGTGCTATATCTCAGACATAACTACTCGGTAAAAGTTCATTAGCCTACTGATTAATGTAACCTGATGTTTTGTTATTCTTAGATCTATGGATCAATCGGCTTACCTGAAAGATGAAGATTTCATCGAAATCGGGCGAGGCAGATTTTTGGCACTGAGTATGTAATGCTCTCCTCTCATCAGGCAGTAGGCACAGCCTGTAAATGAATAGAATTTTGTGCAACAGATTACACTGCTGAGGAGTTATTCACTCTTTGACAAAAAGGTAAGACATCCCATGATATAAATGTAGCGATTCCTGTGTTGTTCACATTTATTTGTTAGATCACAAGCGAGTCATGTTGTTAGACGTAGTAATGATGGGTCCATAGATATAGGGTTTATATTATATATATTCGGATGGGACTTGACTCTATTACAAAGTGCCAGTAATGTTAGGTCATATGGCTCACTACCTTAGTCCTCACCTTTACTTTACTCTGTGCATGAATAATAAAATCTAGTTTGCTCCAGTCTAGATAATGTATGACATGTAATCATTTCTCTAACATGTGTATGCATACGCCTATAGTGATCTCTGGGATTACAGCTCAATTCTAGACCATTTTAGTTAAATTTCTGTTGCTTAAACAAATAACAGTCTCGGATAGTAATATTCTGTCTTTGCGCTACCTTAGATTTTGACATAAACCGTCTATACTGGGCCTATTTCTGTCTTTCACTTTTAACTAAGGTATTTCTGATTTCTCTCGATTTTAATGTAAAAAGACCATGGTCTTGTGTAAGTTATCATGCAAAATAAAATATTCAAATTATAAAATAAAATAAAAAGAATTTTACTGAATTGCGAGTTTATTTTAATGTCTGTGCACCTTTGTCTTCTTATGAAGCTGCTGGGCTCGATAGTTGTTCGTTCACCAGTTACGGCTTAGCCTAAAGTACTGCAAATGGTCCACCTGATAGTGAGGCTTGTTTTGAGCTAGGATGAATGTGAGGAGCTCATAACCCCAACGGGAGTGCATCATGACTGGGATGTGTGCCCAAGTTCTCACGATTACAATGTATACCTTATAAAGCAGTCGTAAGGGTTTCCAGTTTTTTTGTTGACAGGCAGGTGACGAGCTTTCACTATAACCACCTGTAGTCTCTCCAGATGAGAATCATAGCTGAGTGAAAACCAGAGTCTACCGATGTGATCCGGAGCGTATTCCATCTCTGACTGCTCCACATCGTTATATAAAGATATATCCAGCTCTCCCAGCGCCTCCAAAGGGTCTAAAATGAACCATTACAATCTATTATTAGTCTTCATAGGTATTTGGGGATAGCGGGAGAGATCAGTGATAGAGTGCTGGGCAGTGAGAACCTGGGTAGGCGATGGTGATGGATGATTCCCATTCCAAACTATAGTTCCTCACACAGAGTCCAGCTCCTATAACTCCATAACAAGCCTCAGGTTTCGACGCGCTACCAAATAGGATGGCCGGTATACATGTAATTATGCTAACATAATGTGTGCAATGGAGTTATCATACCCTCAATGATCTGTACATGCGATCACTTTCGTTAAACATAGGAGTTCACCTATGAAGGCATTCATGCAGTGACACATCATGTCACTGAGCTATAGAAACCTTGCAGGGTGGACTTTTTTTAATAAAACTACTCGGCCATTCGACCATCCTATTAATGGACCTCCTGAGCCTGAGGCTGGTTGGAGCAGTAGAACTTAGGATAAATGCGAGGGGCTCATACTCACAACGGTAGCGCCACCTGGACACGTGAACCGATGTTCTCACAGTTGCGAGTCCAGTGCATCTACCACTGCACTACCCCTTTTTGAGTACCAATCTGTAGTTCTGAGTTGGGAAACATGGTAAGACACGAGTTACAGACATTTTATTGATTAGGCATTTTCTCTAAGTCAATGTGATGTGGCCGAAAGCCTTCGGATAGAGAATAATGAAGAACCTGGGACTCACAGTAGTTAAACAACAGTGCACAAGATGCACTAGAAAGACTGTTAAAAATATATGTGCCGGAATATTTATATATGGTTATATGGGGCTATAAGAAAGGGGCTAAAAATCAAAGGTATTCTCTGTTCTCGTGTTCTCAAAAACGCTCCATAAACATGACACTATTCCTTGCCCATTCCCCCTATTGTTCACCATGTTATCAAGCATGAAAATTTCCCCTGTCATGCGTGATTTTGAGTGATTTGTGTGAACAAAAATGTAGCCCATATGCTTCTAATGAGAGAAACAACAAAGCAAAATGTCATCAAACCGGGAACTGAACTTCATATCTGTAACCCATTGACGCAATCCACTTGGAACCGGGAGACGCGGTGACCTAGTGAGTCACATAATGCGCCTGCAATCATAGGTACCTGACTACTTGGTTCAATTCCTGGTTTGAGCACGCTGTGCGTTTCACCCACAGCAGATTTGGGTTGCTGCATTTAACAAAAAAGGCTCACCCGCAGAGGTTATACCATGGACTATCCTGGAACAAACTACAGCATATTGAGTGGTTCTAACATTGGCTAAATTCAGATCGCAAAGATTCTCAGCGACCCCACTATTGGGCAGCCGGGTGCACGAGGAAGCTTTCCTACCGATGCGTCCAGGGACATGACTATAGGTTGGCTGATCTCTGAGCTACTTTTGACATCTGCTTTTCAGCCACTGTCTATCTGTGCTTGGGTGCAAGTCGATGTCCACAGGCTGCATGGTGCCATGAAGAAGAAATTGGTCCATTTTCTGCCATTCTGGCTCAGTAGGGGTTGAAAGAGTGTGATCAGCCAGTGGGATACATTCATCCTTCCACTGAACTATCATCTGTTAGGGGACCCAAAACTATTATTCGTTAGACACAGTTCTGTGTTAGCAGCAGCAGTGACAGTGCAGTCTGCTCATATGACTTACTATAAAATGAATGCAGTGTCCGGGAAGTTGGAAGGTTTGGTGCAAAGTCCTTCTTCTCACGTCGAAAAGTGTCGGATCTCGATTTCGGAATTTGGAAAGGGATTTCCCTAAAAAGGAAAGAATATAAACTCACAAGTACTCAAGGGATGGCAATTGGAGCATACAGGGTGTTCTAGGAAGTGCTCCTAATTAGTGGTTTAATTACACAATTTCCCAGGCATGTCAATTGCGGAGACAACAGTATTGATATCAGACTTCAATTCCCTTCTGAGTTCCAACAAGGTCTCAATCAGTGCTTGATCGTGTCAACAAAATCTCTGCGTTTGGTTTCAGAAATTCCATGTATAGTCTGCTGCATATCAGCTACTGGTCCGCTGATATTTTCCATACACTCGAAGCATGAATATGAAGTTGAGGTAAGAGAAAAATACACAGTTTTCGGTCACCTCTGACATTTCATTCCAAAACTATACAGGAGTTCAGCCCGTATGACTTCTAATTAGCACATTCTATGTATCTAGGACTCGGTCTTATCCTCTCTGATTATATATGAAGAATGCAACCAATATCCTGTTTACTGCTTTGTTGAAGCTCAGAAGCAAATAAGGTCTGATGTACCATTTTTGTCACTGTCATTGACTTTTTTTTGGGAAAGTGGATTTATTGAGAAGGGCCTAGCTGTATTATTACAAGTGAACACCCTCAGTATATACTTATCAATACCCCTATATTTTTATGCTTCAAGAAATATTCAAGTGACAATTTACTTAATAATATGTAGGTATATGTAGGCCTGGCCTTTTGTAGACGTGTAATAATAGTTAAGTTTGAGATCCGTTTTGTGTGGGATAGCGGGATAGCTCAGTGGTAGAACGCTGGGCTACAATTGTGAGAACCTGGGTTTGAATCCCGATCGCACCGAGTACAGGTTGTGAGTATGAGCTCCTCACCTTAATCCTAATTACAAGAGAGCCTTGGCCAGGTGACCTAGTTCTTTAGCATGGATGAATGTCTTAAAACTGTACTATATTAAAGTACCATGCATGCCGGCTTGAGCCTGAATCACCGACTGTTTAGCTAGCCCGGCCACAAGCTGAAAAGCCAGGTCGCTTGACTCTAGAGCCATGTTTTCAAAAAATGAAGTCAAAAATGGTCTAATCAGAGATCAGGGATTTCGAATGCAGGAACAACTCAGAGAAACTAGATCATAGGAGGTTCGAAGATTCTCTAAGAGGTAAACGCGTTGACATGCATTATAGCAGCAGATTGGGAGGGATGCATTTTGCACTGCTCAGTTTTATCGTTATAACACTTTCAACTGGAAATGGCAAAATCCATACTCTTGATTTTTGGAGAGTTTAACCAAGACCAAATTGTGAAAATCCATTAATGGCCTATACTCTCTAGTATTAAACCAACACAAAGCCAATAATACATTCGGATTGCGGTTTTGATAAAGTGTTGAATAAAACACAGGATATAGACTGTGCATGAGTAGACTAATACAAGAAACAAGTTTCCAAAACACATAGTAAAATGTCTGGGAGATCTAATTGATCTATTTCTCCTTTAGTTCTGAAACTAAATTGCATCTTTTGCAGCTATGCTGGTGATTCTTTGATTTTGTGATGTCCAAATAATTTGTCTGGTGGACAGTTTTGAAGACAAGACTCTGCCTCAGTAAAGCTATCCACGCAAACCGAAAGTGCGAAGTACCGTTATTATAGTGCTTAGCGAGTCTCAGATATATAATCTCCCAAACCAAAGATGTACTTTTGAAAAATTATTTTTTTGCAACACCTTTATCAGGCTCCATTCAAACAGCTTTTCAGAGACTACCAGGACTAAATGTTTGTCTCCCTGGTTGTTCTTCTAGTCTAAAGTAATAGAATAAAGTAACAGCATGCTTTTTTATTTAAAGGTCATGAGGTCATTCAACAGAGTTGTCTTTGACATCCCAGAAAACATATTGACTCAGCATGAGTATACTTAAATACCCTCTGGGTACAGAAGTTATCTAACCTAAAATGAATAGCATCTATAGGACTGGATGGTACAAGCATTGAGCTGGAAGGATCGTGTTGGATTGTTCTATACAGAGTGAAGTGAAAGAGAAAACTGTTGAACGAGATCAAAGTGAGACTATTACGATGGTAGGGGGTTATCCTAAGGCATGTAGGATGGTGAAGTTGTTTGTACAGTGTGGAATGGAATGAAAGGGAAGCATCCAAGAGGATGAAGGAACGTGGCAGTTTCGAACAAAATCAGTTTCTGAGAGTCCTATGCTGAACTCAAGAAGAATGCATGAGTATGGAAGGAGTGAAGAGATGGCTATCGATTCATGAGGGACCTTGACACATAGCAGAACATCACCGTCACCACTGCATAGTTGGTTTGTCAGGGGGACCAGGATAGCTCAATTAGTAAAAACTTGGATTTGCAATCGAAGGATTGCGGGTATGAGTCCACTGCCGGCGGGGTGCTTTTCTGGTATGGGCCTTTAGCAAGCCTCTCACTCCAAATTGCTAGCGTGGGTTTGGATCACCACGCTAAAAAATGGAGAGCCCAACCAGTGAGTAATTAGGGTCAAGATCACTCCACGGTTGTAAAAGATCCATCTCTCCCTTTTCGTTAAGAGCAGCCAAATTTCGGTGGGTGAAGTGTAAATAAATGGCTTAGGTTGATCGAACCCCAACCTCCCAGGACCATCCGTTCAGTCTTGTATCTGGTTTCACACTGAATCAGCGGGTGCCCTGGTAGAGTGTGAGTTGGCCCGGGCAAGCCAACTTCCACTATAAATTCCCCCTAGTTCCCAGCTGTTATCTGCCTTGCCAGATAGCCCCCATACTCAGTAATGAGTGGGTGATATTGTTTTGTCACTTTTTGGAATGAGAAATTCTGATCGAGTAGTGTGCAACTCTACCTGTAGTGAATGAGCAGCAAACAGGAGAAATTATCAGACAGAAGGATTAAAAAGAAAGGACTACAGACTACCAGTGACATATGTCATGGATACTACATAGATGGTAGACAAGTGCTCAGTGGTAATAGAAGATTATGACGTTTGATTTCATTTTCTTTTTGCTGATCGATACAAGATTACAAAGATCCAACCATGGTTTTATCAAACTGTGTGTGGCTAGGCTATCTAGTCAGGTGACTGGACTCTTCAGCTTGTGATGGGTGGTGGGGGTGAGCGAACCAGTAGAACCGGTGCACTCGCCTTCACCAACTGTCACATATCAAAGATCCAGGCCACCTGGCTAAGCCTGTTGTGTACAGCTGATTGTTTACCTGACTGCAGAGAGACAGGGAAGAAGCGCCTCCTTGCTAACCGACCGTCGATAAGTGTTCATCATTGAATGATTTTAACATATACTACATCCTCAAGGAAAGCCTCACTCTTTACTGATTCAAGCAACCTCGATTTCTAACCTCGATCAATGGCCAACCTTTCCACTTTCGCATAATCTGTGGCATTTCGTAACTTTTACTGTAACTCTCCTGTCAACCCCAACCAATTACCAATCATAGTACTGGTGCAGCGTAGATACTGTAGTTCTCCAGGTGCAGCGTACATACTGTAGTTCAACTGAATAGACTCGCCCCCTCTTAGCCATAAATGTATAGCACAAGATCATCTTGTTTTACATGGATGATATCACGGAGACAATATAGCTTGTTTTCAGGATGATCCACAGTTTGTACCATAAACTTGGTGGGCTTGCTATATTTTATGTCACAATCCGAATTCGGGAAGAGAGAAAGCACAAATTGACACACAAACTTGGAAGCCTACCAAGGTCACTTGGTTCAAAGTCAAATGCGCAACCCACTAACCCACCACTGAGCAGCTTTCCTTATAGCTTCATCTTTTTGCCCGCAGTTTTTCGCTTCTAGGACACCGCACTATGGTACCGCGTAACGGTCTTCAACAAGGAGTACTCTGGATTCATTTTTTAGTGTATTGACTTTTATCGCTATAGTGTAAGTAACAAGCTGTCAAATCGTTTGAGACCTGCACCATGTAGATAGGGTCCCAATCCAGGATATGATGGGCTCCCGTTGTGAGTTTGAGCTTCTCGTTCTGATCCTAATTCAAAATAAAAACAAGCATCATTATGATGTACAGTGTTGATACTGACCCGCTGATGGCCCATGCTTGGCTGTATCGTGAAAAAATTCAGCAGCTTCACATAACAGTGAAGAGGTCATAAAACAAAAATAATGTGTATGGATAATAGGAATAGAGGGTACAAGCCCTCAAGCTAAATGACCAGTGCTTAGAGGATAACTGGATGATGATTAGACAGTGGGTATTGAAATCTTTAGGTTAACTCCACTGCGATTGTTCTTATGTAGGTAACTGAAGCACAGCCAGCGCGTAACCTTCATATAGTTATACAAAAGTTCCACGTTCTTCTAGATTTATTTTCTTGCACAATGCGTGTAAAATAAAACATCTTTGGGCGATTTGTGGCATTTATTAATAGCAGGATACATGTGCCTACCGGATGATGTGGTCTGTGAGAGGCGTTCACGACTGACATATATTCTATAGAAATATATCTAGCTATTCCTATGGGACATAATGGTACCAAGTATAGGTGCCCTCTATTATCTACATTATATATACATGTATACATTGCAGGTACACTGTATGCATATGATATGTTACTATGCGTATAATATGTTGCTATGTATATGATATGTTTTATACATATTGTATATTAGTATGCATATGATATATTAGCTTAACTATAGTAGACGTATGACACACGCGTATCAATGCTTAGCTTGCGATTTTTTTAGGGAGAGTAATGTATGTAGCTCTGTCATATATACATATGTATCCAGCCAACCCAGAATCTCAATTTCAGGGTGAAGCGAAGGCTTTTTCAAGCTTCTCAAGCACCTGCTCATTATATTTAATGGACCTGCTAAGCCTGAAGCTAATACTCACAATGGTGGCCCGCGACAGGAGTGATCCAAGATTGGCCTACTGAGTCTTCGACCCATGCAGTGTTTCCTAAGGGTGGGTCATTATGACACCTTCGCCATTAGGTGACATTCTGTTCACACCAGTGTGCCCCATACAGAAGGTAACTATATAGGAGGACCTTTATTATTTAACGTCGTGATCCAAAGCTAATGAGGGTGTGCAGAAGACAAAGTCTTTGCCCGACCTGGGATTCGCACCAGAGACGCCGGGTTCAAGATTCAGTACGCTATACACTAAGCTATTGCTTCTCCCCATGATACCTGTGATATAGTGAAGGAATTTACAAACCTATATCAGTGACTGTCACTGCCTAGGTTTGACATTATTGTCTCTTGAATGCTGCTTGTCCTATATAAAAAAAAACCACATTCAAATAGTTAATGAATGCTCTCTGAACTGAGCTTCCGGGCAGCGAAGGAATGCGATACCTAGATTCAACATGCATGTTTTTCTAGATTACTGTTTTTCTCTATTTTCCGAATCGAAAGAGGAGTTTTGATATCAAACTGTGGTCCTGGTGGGTTGAGGTCAC
>Ga0224501_10003942_pt1 | contig 11705 bp, 6 predicted proteins | sample SF_Oct11_sed_USG_4_FD_169105 | JGI IMG/M metagenome (GOLD analysis project Ga0224501, IMG submission 169105) | Sediment microbial communities from San Francisco Bay, California, United States - SF_Oct11_sed_USGS_8_1 | ecosystem: Environmental > Aquatic > Marine > Sediment | place: USA...
CATCAATGAGTGAAAAGGTCTGCGCCGAATTGGAGGCGTGGCTACACTCTACGGCGGCGTCTCTCAAAATGTGCTGGATGACATTAAACTGAGTCGGTGTGGTATCGACAATGAGGGCGCGAATATTTGCGTAACTGTGCGCCTTCTGCGCTGCGTTCGGCGCTTCGCCGAATGGCAGGTGCAGTGTAAACCAGAATGTACTGCCCTCGCCGGGGGTAGAGACCAGACCTATATCGCCACCCATGATCTGCGTAAGTTTCCTGCATATCGAGAGCCCCAGACCGGTGCCGCCAAAGCGGCGCGTGGTCGAACTGTCTACCTGCTCAAATTCACCAAAGATGCGTTGCTGATCGGCCTTGTCGATCCCCATTCCGGTGTCGGTAATGCTAAACATCAACAGCTCACCACGCTCGTCCCGCTCCTCGCGACGAATGTCGATCCGTATCTCACCGCGGTCGGTAAATTTAATGGCATTCGAGACAAGATTTCCCAGGATCTGTAGCAGCCGGGTTCGGTCACCGACGAAGGTGGGGGCGATGCCCTGGTCCAGGGTCCAGCTGATATTGATCCCCTTCTTAACTGCGGCGGAAGAGAAGAGGGCGAGTAGCTCTTCGACCATATCGATCAGGTCAAACTCTATCGCCTCGATCTTTAGATGACCTGACTCAAATTTTGAGATATCCAGAATGTCATTGATCAACCTGAGTAGCAGTTCACTTGAGCGGAAGGCCGTTGTGGCATAGGCGCGCTGCTCCTCTGATAACTCACCGTCAATCAGTAGCTCCAGACTGCCAAGGACACCGTTGAGTGGGGTGCGGATCTCGTGACTCATGTTGGCCAGAAAGTTTGATTTTGCCTGGGCGTGTTGCTCTGCCCTGTCTCGCGCCTCGGTCAGGGCGATAATGGCGTTGTTCTCCGTGATCGCCAGTGCCAGCATCTCTGCGATCTGCTGCAAAAAGGCGGTAATGTCACTGGCGGTATCGGGGGTGGCGTCGGTGTAGAGATAGAGCAGGCCGTGGGTGGTACCCGAATAGTTCATCGGAATAATGTAGTGACCATGTGGCTCTACCGGCGCCGACCTGCGGCCATGCTGGTCGGTACAGTTACCGGAGATCAGGGCCTCACCCGAAGCGCTGATCCGCTCATAGAGGGTCTGCGTCACACCATCATCCCTGAGGGCCTCTAACTCCTCGGGCAGGAAGCTGCCGGTCGATGCCAGAATAGTGAGACCTCCCCCCTGCGTATCACGGCTGATAATGGCACCACGCCGGTATGCCACAAGCGGGTCGATGGCAAAGAGGCGATTGAGTGCCAGGACCAGACGCTGCTCAAGGGTGGTCTGACCCTTCTGCAGTATCTGTGCAATCGTGGCGCGGGTATTTGCCAGCTGATGGTAACGCTCTTCACGGGCCCGCTGCTGGAGGCGCTCACTGATCTCCTCAATGACCCCCAGTACCATGGGGCTGTTGTTGAGCATGACCTGATTGAAGGTGACCTCCAGGGCCAGTGGCTTGGCGTTGCGATCACTGCCCACTGTTTCGCCGGAACAACAGCCCCTTCGCGCATGCGACTCATGGTTGGCGGTGTGCTCTAGCTGTTGCAGCAGCGAATCGACTTCGGGGATGAGTTCACTAATATGTCGCCCCTCCAGCTCGTGGTCGCGATAATCGAAGATTGTCTGAAATGCCAGATTGCTGGAGACGATGTACCCGGATGCATCGGTGGTGACAATGCCATTGGTGACATTCTCAAAGATGGCCTTTAAGCGCTCCTCGCTGGAGAGGAGTTTCACCTCACGCTCAACGATGGCGTCACGCATCTGTCGGAATGAGTTGAGCAGTTCACCGGTCTCATCGCGAGGCCCGCTTGCGATGGCGGTGTTGTAATCGCCAGCAGTAAGTCCCCGGCTGGCGGTGATCAGGGCACGTAACGGCATGAAGATCATCTTGTCCTGCAGCGCGATGGTGACCACCACAATGGGCAGTATCAGCAGCGCAAACAGGATCTCCAGGTCATTAAATAGCTGTGTGCTGCTGTTGAGCTTCTCTTCAAAGTTGATATGCAACTGGATGTTGAAGAGCGGCTTATCATGCTGTGTGATGGTGCGGCTGATAACGGTGTGGCTGTGGTGATGACTCTCCAGCGTATCGAGGGGATAGACCTGGGTACCATCCATACGTTGGATATTCAGGTGGGCCCAGTCGGGATGCTGGGATTCAATGCTTTGCAGTGTCGCATAGAGCTTGCCCAGGTCACCCGATAGCAGTGGGTCTTCGATCGCGCTGGCCAGGATCTCCAGTGCCGCCACCTGCTCTTTAATGATCTCTTCAGAGTAGTGCTGGTGAAATTGCGGTATCCAGTAGAGATGCAGCAGCGTGCTGAATGCGGCTATAACCAGCAGCATGGGCAGCAATATCTTGATTCTCAGACTCATAGCTACTCGCCCCTGGAGTAGAGGCCTTCCAGCCCGAGGGCGGAGAGTCGCTGATAGTCATCGAGTGAGGCGGGGGCCGGTTGGGTGATCGGGATGGCTGCAAGTAGCCCCCTCCCTGCCTCATCCCCGTTCAGCGCAATAAAGGCCCCCGCTATCACCTCCCTTACCCTGTCAGGGAGACGGGGGTGGGCGGCGAAAGGGTGCGACGGTACCGTTGATGTGGTTGCCAGGATCTGTAGCTTGCTGCGTATCGTCTCCTCCTGCTGTTCCAGTGTCTTTCTGACCCCGCCGCCGGCCGCAATGAGGCCGGTGGCCACATTCAGGTATACGGAGGTGTGGCTGCGGCTATAGTGGGGGGTGAATGGGACCCCCTCTCTGTGCAGGATGTCAGAACGAACCAGCAGCGATGCGCCGAGGGCGCTGGGGGAGGGGAAGGTCACCACCTTGCCGGCTAACTGCTCCAGCCTCTCTATCCCACCCCCCTTTTTAACCACCAGGATCCCCTGCAGGTTCTGGCCATGGTCGCGCAATAACGGGGCGTATCCCGCGGAACGATTGGAGAGGGTCAACTGATAGGGGTTCATGTAGGCGAAATCAAACTTGCCCTGCATGAGATCGGCCTCGAATTGCGGGATATCGGCTGATGGCTCAAAGGTAAGGCTGATGCCGGTTTGCTGCTCCAGCCTGGCGAGCAGGGGGCGCCAGATCGCGATCGTCTGCTTTACGTCAAACTGGGGAACCACCCCGACCAGATAGGGTTGCACCGGCTCAGCGGCCATAGCCCCACAGGGGGTGAGTAGCGTAAGCAGTAGTGTTGCCAGTGAAATGGCCCCCCGAAGGCGGCGATGAGCCGCTATATCCCTGCCATGAGCGTAAGAATTTACAAATGTTTGCATTTTGTGGGGTCTCATCCAGGGCGTAAATAACGATTAAAGCGATGGCGAGCGGGCTGTCGCGATGAATAATACGATGGATACGCGTTGTTAAATTTTCAACCCTGTCATTACGATGTCATAGACGCTTGGAAAAATGGGGAAGTGACCATATCGATCTGTCAATTAGAGAGATAAGGCCGGTGAGATGCCCCAAACTGAGATACCCATATTGATCGTGGATGACGACCCCACGCAGCGCATGATGCTACGCCAGGTACTACAGAAGGATGGCCACAGAGTGGTCGAGGCCGAGGATGGTGAGCGGGGGATTGAGCGATTTGTCGAGCACCAGCCGCTGCTGGCCATTGTGGATGTGGTGATGCCGGGCATGGATGGCTATGAGTTATGTGAGCGCCTGCTATCGATGGAGGGGGGGGGCGATCTGACAGTCATGATGGCGACCTCGCTGAGCGATGATGAAGACATTCTACGCGCCTTCAAGGCGGGGGCGGCCGACTATATTCCCAAGCCGATTAACTGGACGGTGTTAAAGGAGCGTGTGCGTCACCTGGTACAGGGTAAGCTGGCCGAAAGGATGATGCGTGAGGCGGAGGAGCAGCTGCGACTCAGTCAGAAGATGAGTGCGATCGGTACCCTGAGCAGCGGCATCGCCCACGAGTTTAACAATATCCTTGCCAGTATTATGGGATATACCGAACTGGTACAGGAGCACCTGGAGAGTAGTGGTGCCGAGCGGCCGATCTACTATGCCAGTGAGGTCTACAACTCCGCGTTACGGGCGCGTGATCTGGTGCATGAGATGCAGCTCTTCAGCCAGACCAAACCCGGAGAGCGGCAGTCACTCCACCCCAAGTTGCTGGTGAAAGAGAATCTGAAGATGATCCGCTCCAGTCTGCCCTCGTCGATCAATCTGCTGGTTGATATTGAAGAGGAGTTACCCACCATCGAGACGGACCCGGCGCAGTTTCAGCAACTGCTGACCAATCTGGTGATCAATGCGCGTGATGCGATTGAGGACAGGGGGATCATTGATGTCAGCCTGAGACGGGTGCAGATCGACAACGGTAGCTGTGACTCCTGCCACCATAAATTTATCGGCAGCTATACTCAGCTGATGGTCTCCGATAATGGCTCCGGCATTGTACCGGAGACCCTGGAGAAGATATTTGAGCCCTATTTCACCACCAAACCGGTTGGCCGGGGTACCGGGATGGGGCTGTCGGTTGTGCACGGCATTATGCATGAAATTGGCGGGCACATTCGTGTCAGGACAACGCGGGGAGAGGGGACCAGTGTGAGTCTACTTTTCCCTGTAAAGAGTGGTGTTGAGTATGAGGAGAGTCAGATGACAATCGCACAAGATGATATCGGTAGTGGGCGGACACATCGTTTACTGCTGGTGGACGATGAGGTGGCGATCACCGGATTTTTAAGTGAACTCCTGGAGATGAAGGGGTATCAGGTGACGGTAAGTAACGATTCTCAGCAGGCGTTGAGCCTGTTCCTGAGTGAACCGGACTCTTATGACCTGGTGATCACCGACATGACCCTGCCGGAGTTGTCTGGCATTGATCTCGCCTCCGGGTTATTACAGGCCAGACCCGACCTGCCGGTGATTCTCTGCTCCGGTTATATTGATGAGGAGATGCAGCACCGTATCGATGCCTCCGGCATTCGCGAGTCTTTCAATAAACCGGTTGATTCGCGTAGACTGCTGCAGAGTGTTGATCAGCACCTGCGTGCCAGTTAGGTCGGAATTAATGAAGGGAGCAGCCGAGATGGAGGATTTAAGGATACTCATTGTTGAGGATGAGCCGATCCAGCGGTTGCGCCTGAAAAACATCTTTGAAGAGGATGGTTACGCAGTGGACTGCGTTGAGAGTGCACAGTGTGCACTGGAGCAGGCGCGCGCTACCCCCCCCGATGTGATCCTTAGCGATGTGATGATGCCCGGTATGGATGGCTATGAGCTGGCCATGAGTATCAAGGGCGACAAGGCGCTGCAGGCGATCCCGATTGCGTTGCAGTCTTCGGTATTTACCGGTTATCGAGAGCGGTTACTGGCCGAGGCGATCGGCGTCGATGGCTATTTTGACAAGGATGTGGAGAGCAGTGAGCTGCTGGCAAAGGTCCGGGCGATGGCTATGGTGAAGGAGCACGGGATGGTCTTAAGGAGTAGTGACCGTAAAAAGCTGGCCCACATGCGTGATCAGGTACTCTCTGAGCGGGTGGAGTCACAGCTGCGCGAGATTGAGATTGAGCGTCGGCGTGCACACGCCTCCAGCAGACAGCTACAGCTGATCGCCGATGCGATGCCAGACCTGATCCTCGAGGTCAATGAAGATAACTACTGCACCTATGTCAACAAGGCCTATCTTGATCGCTTCAACGGCAGATGGGAGAGGGTGGTTGGCAAACCGATACGGGATGTTCTGGGGGCGGCGCACCACGAGAAGATAGCGCACCACATCGCCGCAGCCATGGCGGGTGAGATGGTCTCCGCCGAGGAGGCGTTTGACCTGGGGCAGGCCGGTACCCGGGTGATGTGGATAAGGTTTGTCCCCAATGTGGTAGATGAGGGTGAGGTTACCGGGCTGCACATCATTGCTACCGATATCACTGAGCGCAAGTTGGCCGAGGAGGAGGTCGCCGAGTCGAGCAAATATCATAAACTGACCTCCAGTGTGAATCGCCTGATCGCCAAGGCCGATACCGAGATGGCGCTCTATAGCGAGTCCTGTCGGGTGATCGGTGAGAGCGGAGAGTTTCCCCTGGTGTGGATCGGTGGTGTGGCTGACGGTGCGGATGGTGCCGTCACGGTACTGGCGGTATCGGCCAGCGGTGAGGGGTTCCTCGACCGGATCAGGGGGGTCACCACCGATGAGCTCTATGCCCAGGCCGATGAGATGCTGCCGGGCGATATTAACCTGACCCGGGTGCATAACGACCTCTCCAGCCGGTCACCATCCGTTGCGTGGTGTCGTCTCGCCGAGGAGTTCGGCTACCGCTCCGCGGTCACCGTCCCCATTCATGGCGCTGGCAGGGTAGTAGCCCTGCTCAATATCTACTCACCCCAGCCGAACAGCTTTAAGGAGAAATATGTCCAGATGCTTGAGGTGCTGGCGCGGGATATCGGTTATGGCATCAGCGCGATCCGGTTGCAGCGGGAACGCGATATCGTCAACGACTCTCTCACCAAGGTAAACCGCTCTTATCGCACCCTGGTCAAGGTGAAGAATATTCTTACCAATCTGAATGATGAGACGCAGATGATCAAAGGGGTTTGCCACTCCCTGATGGAGAGTGGCTCCTACCAGATGGTCTGGTTTGGTGAGGTGCTCCACGACAGAGACAGGAGCATCAAACCGCTATTCTCTGTAGGCGAGGATGCCGACTATATCTACGATATGGTCCTGACATGGGACAACAAGCCGCTGGGTCGGGGCCCGGCGGGCACCGCCGCCCGGGAGAAGCGGACGGTGGTTATCAATGACCTGACGAAGGTGAGTGATTTTCAGCTATGGCATGAGTGTGCCACGCAGCGGGGTGTCCATTCACTGCTTACCGTGCCACTACTGGTACACGACAAACCCCTGGCGATCCTGACGCTCTGTTCGGCGCAGGCGAATGCCTTCTACCCGGAGGAGATCGCGGCGCTGGAGGAGATCGCCTGTGACCTTTCTCAGGCGATCTCCCGGGTACGACAGTTACGGGCATTCCGTAAAGCTGAGGGGGAGCTAGACTACCAGCGTAACCTGTTTGAGGCGGTGTTTCGTCACATCCCCGAGAGCATGATCATTACCGATATCAACCATCGGATGATTATCAGCAACAGCTCCATGATCAGGGACTTTGGCTACTTTCCCGAAGAGGTATACGGTGAGACCACCGAGATGCTACATGTCGACCCGGAGGGGTATCTGCAGCAGCAGAGGCTCTATCAGCAGTATGAGTCGGCAGGCTTCTATACCCCCATCATCGTTGAGTATCGGCGCAAGGACGGGAGCACCTTCCTCGGGGAGACCATCATCTCCAGCTTCCGCGACAAGGATAACCAGAGCCTGGGACACATCATGATTGTGCGTGATGTGAGTGAACGCCTGAGTATGGAGAAGGAGCGTGGAGAACTTGAGCTGCAGCTGCAGCAGGCGCAGAAGATGGAGGCGGTAGGGCAGCTGACGGGGGGGATTGCGCACGACTTCAATAATATCCTCGCCTCTGTGCTGGGCTACAGTGAGCTGGCGATCATGCGTAACGAGGACCTGCACAAGGATGAGAAGATGGGGCGTTACCTGGCGGAGATTGAGGGGGCGAGTGCCCGCGCCCGCGATATTATTGCCAAGCTGCTGGCGTTTAGTCGCACCGGCAGTAGTGAGCGTAAGGCGGTTTCGCTACAGGCGTTGATCAGGGAGACCGCCTCCCTGCTGCAGCCGACGCTCTCATCCAGTGTGGAACTGGTGGTCGATGTCGGTGAAAAGGCCCCCGAGGTACTGGCCGATGGTAACCAGCTCCATCAGGTATTGATGAATCTCTGCATCAATTCGCGCGATGCCATGTCGGGTTGGGGAACCATCTCCATCGGCCTGCTCGATCACACGGTAGGTGAAGGGAGCTGCACCTCCTGTGGCGAAAAATTTAACGGCAACTTTGTCAGGCTCTCCATCTGCGATACCGGCAGTGGTATCAGCGATGAGGTGCTGTCGAAGATGTTCCACCCCTTCTTTACCACCAAGGAGGTGGGCAAGGGGAGTGGCATGGGGCTTGCCATGGTGCACGGTATTATTCACGACCATGGTGGCCACATAGAGGTGGAGACCTCACATGAGGGCACCTGCTTTAATCTCTATCTGCCCGTTGCGGGTAGCAGCAGAGTCGGCTTACCCGTGCTGCGTGAGCAGGGTTCAGACACCATTGTGGTTATCGACGATGAGGCGTTGATGGTCGATTTTCTGCAGCGCTTCCTCCAGTTTAATGGTTACCACACGATAGGCTTTACCGATCCCGAAGAGGCGCTTGAGGCGCTGTTGCAGGAGCCCCTGCACTACCAGCTGATCATCACCGATGAGTTAATGCCGGGGATTAACGGGCGTGAGATCTGTAGCCGGGTCAAGGAGCAGTACCCCGAGATGCCGATCATCCTCTGCAGCAGTGTGATCCCGAAGGGGGATGCGATGAAAGCGGTCGACTGCGGGTTTGATGCCTTTGTCACCAAGCCGATCGATAGCTCCCACCTGCTGGTGTCGGTGAATGAACTGGTGCAGGCCTCAGTAGTCGCCCTGCCGCAATAGGGGGCAGCGATTGGACGCTCTCCCCCTTACCCTGAACGGCATAGAAACAGCGGCCCCTCCTGTCACGACAGGTGGCAGCCACGATGATAGACCCCCCCCTAAATGGTAGAAAAAAGTGGCAGCAGCCCTTGAAAATCGATTAAAGCGATACTATCGTTAGTAGCGATTGAGTTATGATAGTCGTCCAATCCACACGACAGGGCGATCACCGTGAGTAGAGAGAGCAAGAACCCCAACACGATGAAACACTATATGACGCCAAACGAGGTTGCCGAGCTGCTGATGGTCTCGCCTGTCACGGTGCGACAGTGGGCACAGAAGGGCAAACTGGAGGCGATGACCACGCCGGGAGGCCACCGTCGCTTCTCGATGGAGGCGATCGAGAAATTTGCCGAAGAGAATAATCTGACCCTCAACCCCGGAGGCAGTAGCGGCACACGTATCCTGATCGTTGATGACGATGTAAGTCTTGCCACCTTTCTCTCAGAGATTCTGACACAGCGCAACAGCTCACTTCAGGTTGAGATTGTGCATGACGGTTTTAGCGCGGGACGTATGGTAGAGAGCTTCAGACCTGACATCCTGCTGCTAGACCTGATGATGCCGCAAATGAACGGCTTTGAGGTTTGCCACATGGTCAAACAGGGCAAGCACCACGATACTCGGGTGATCGCCATGAGTGGTTTCTGTAGTCAGGAGAATCTTGATCGCATTCTGGCCGAGGGTGCGGAGTGCTGTCTGAAAAAACCCTTTAGCACAAGCGTGCTCTTTACCGCGCTGGGTGTTGAGGATCAACGCAGTGCAGGCTAACAGTTAACAACTGACAGTCGCACCTTAACTCCACCAAAGGAACGTAACACCAATGAGCCAGGTTGCCCCTCAAATCCTTAGTAAAATGGTAGGTTATATGGTGGCAATACCCTATTCGGTCGCCGTCGTGGTGGTGGTGATTTTTTGTGCAGCTCTCCTCGGGCAATTTGTTTCCTCCTGGTGGTTGTCTCCCCTGTTAGTGACGGTGATGGGTGCGTTGTGGATCTATCAGCCGACCTCATCAGCAGAGAGTAAAAACAATAAAACCGATCGCTCGCCCCTTGATTTGGGAGAAATCCGCAATTACATCGTGTTGGGTGAGGAGTCGCAGAACAATCTTAATCAGCAGTTTCACCTGATGCAGGAGGAGCTGCAGCAACTGACCAATCTGTTGCGTACGGCAATTATCGGATTGTTAGAGGGCTTTAAGGGGATGGAGATGCAGAGCCGTGAGCAGGAGCAGATGATTCAGCAGATGGCGAACCGCATCATGTCGAACAATCAGGCGGAGAACAAGAAGAGTGTCACAGAGGAGTCCCTGGAGATGGTCAACCTCTTTGTTGAGAACATAACGGCGATGGGTGCCGGAAGCAGAGAACTGGTTACGGAACTCAATAGCATGGGGAGCCACATCGACGGTATCGGACGTATGCTGGGAGAGATCGACGGCATCAGCAACCAGACCAATCTTCTGGCACTGAATGCCGCGATTGAGGCGGCACGCGCCGGAGAGGCGGGTCGCGGTTTTGCCGTGGTGGCCGATGAGGTGCGCAATCTCTCGCTGCGTAGCACCGAGTTTAGTAGCCAGATCCGCACAAAGTTTGAATCGACCAGAAAGAACATGCAGTCGGCGGCGGAGATCGTAGGCAAGATGGCGTCGCGCGATATGAGTATGACAATGAATTCAAAAGATAACCTGACCGAAATTATGGCAGATATGGAGAAGACAAAGGTCGCTCTGTCGCAGGACCTTGAGGTGATCTCAAGCCTCTCACTGGCGGTAAGCGCCGATGTAGACAGGGCGACCCGTGGCCTGCAGTTCGAAGATATGGCGACCCAGTTAATTGACCACATAGCAGTGCGTATGAACGGAGTCGAGGAGTATCTAAGGGAGAGGGAGGCAATCACCGCTGAGGGAAATAGGGCTGTGATGAATGGTGATCAGGTTGCCATGGAGCGGGTGCGAACGAGATATCAGGAACTTGAAGACCTGTTTCGCCGCTCTGACCACAAGCGTGTCTCACAGGGTGATGTGACGAGTGGTGAGGTTGAATTGTTTTAACAACGGACAAATGGTTTACAGCTAGAGGTATTAGTGATGACGCAGATTATGGTTGTAGATGACGAGGCACCGGTACGAAACCTGTTAAGTGACGTATTGGAGAAAGAGGGGTATGAGGTCTTCACGGCAGAGACAGGTGCCGAGGCCTCAGAGATCTTTAACAGTCACAATATTGACCTGATTATTACCGATCTGGTGATGCCGGTGAAGGGCGGTATCGACCTTATCATGGAGGTAAAAAAGAAGGACAAAGATACCAAGATAATTGCCATCTCCGGTGGTGGAGGAATTACCGGACGCTTCGATTATCTGCCAATCGCCAAGCTGGTTGGGGCAACCGAGATTATCGCAAAACCATTTCGCGTGGCTGAGATTCGCTCTCAGGTTGCAAAGATCCTGGCCGCATAGAAGACAAGAGTGTCGGACGATGCGAGTCATAGCGGTCATTAACAAAAAGGGCGGGGTCTCCAAGACCACCACCACGGCCAATATTGGCCACGCCCTGGCACTTCAGGGACACAGGGTGACACTCATCGACTTCGACCCGCAGGGCCATTTGAGTGTCTATCTCGGTGCCAGAGAGATGAGTGGCGCCGGTGTGGATGATGTTCTGCTCGGCACGACCGACCTCAAAACAGTTAGCATCAGGATTAGAGAGAATCTCACCCTGATACAACCCGGAAAAAAACTCGACTACATTGAGCAGTTGCTCGACAGTCGTTTGCAAGTCTCAAAAAGGCTCAAGCGCTCGATCGATGAACTGGCTTCAGAAAACGATTATCTGCTCATCGACTGTCCCCCCTCGTCAGGGCTACTGGCGATTTTCGCACTCTATAGCTGCCATCAGGTATTGATCCCGGTGAATGGTGACTACCTCTCACTACATGGGGTGTCACAGTTTCTAGATACCCTGAAGAGCGTGGAAAAGGCGATTGGGCATGACATCGATTTTCAGCTGGCGATGACCCGCTACTACCCGAGGCGCAGGCTGGCAC
>Ga0224501_10003943_pt1 | contig 11705 bp, 7 predicted proteins | sample SF_Oct11_sed_USG_4_FD_169105 | JGI IMG/M metagenome (GOLD analysis project Ga0224501, IMG submission 169105) | Sediment microbial communities from San Francisco Bay, California, United States - SF_Oct11_sed_USGS_8_1 | ecosystem: Environmental > Aquatic > Marine > Sediment | place: USA...
GTTTTCTTCAATATTTCGTCCAATTTTGAGCCCTACTCCATGTTATGAGGGAGTAAAGATCATTAGGTTACTAGGTTTTAGCAATAAGATCCCATTTTCTTTCTATTTGGGCCATTGGGCCATAGTTATTTGAGTGACCGATATTCGTTTTGTGGAAAAAGACCAATCGTTATCGCTGCAATGAATGTGGAGTTGCCTCCGTTTAAGAATGGGGAACACAACTCAGAAAGTGCATCTAGAACTGACCGTGACATAACCCCTTTAAGCAGTTATTAGGTACTGCTAGGTTGTTTACCTGTAGTAGGTGACCCCGTCCTATAACGGTTTTTCCTACTGGGATTGTAACTGGTTCCTTCTTGCCAGTAACGCACTGGATTTGCCATTCCACCACTCCCATTGCTGAGTAGAGCTGCTACCCCAAGGTAGCAATCACCAGTGACACCTACGCAGAAAACGCTGAGTTATCAACTTCCGATAGTACAGATCATCTATTAATTTGAATCTGCCAGGATAAACAGGTTGCTGTGTAATCCAGTAAAACCACAAATCAGAATTAGATGAATAAAAATAAAACCGCTGTTCTGACAGTGACTGTTGTTGTATTTATCATCAACCCTGTGCGGGCGAAATGATTTACTTTTAGTGACTCTTTTATCGCCAGGTTGGTATCACATCAGTTATTATTATTATTCTTAGTTACTAGAAAAATAATTCAACTGCAACTGCAAGTATAAGTTACACTGCTGTGGGTCACTGCACTTACTAGTTGCTGGTTAGAGTTACACTGTTACTGTAGATTTTACAAATAGATAACATCAGCATCAGTAAACGTAAAGTAAGTTAATGAGTTATTGAGTAGTGAATCTTAATAGTTAATAATACTCCCTAGGTTACTAATACTTACTCACTAACTTACACTTACAGTAACTGAGTAAGTAACACAGCCACATGCACATTGATTGACTAATGACTTCTTACTCGTGATACTGTCTGACTCAGTGAGTGACTGTGAGTGCGACTGAGTGACACCGACAGTCACGGCGACTGTCAAGGTCAGTGGGACACGGACACCACACTACAGAGTACAGTACAAGTGCCTGCAGCCTGGGCACACGCTGGAGTGGATAGTCACACTCATAATCATAGTCATATGGATGAGCGAATCGATGATGAGCTGAAATTGAATCCGATGACATACGTATTGGCTGTCCAGACAGAGGGGAGACCTTCGGGTGGCAGATAGTGCCGAAACCCTTATTGGCACAGCGCTTACCGGTGGACGTATAAATTGCGGGGAAAACAAATTTTTTCACTCCGAAATGAACCGAACTGAAACTACAATACGAGATCAACGCCGTACGCGAAGAGAAAATTGAGCCTATATCCCTGCGGCGCTACAACTTATTAACAAGACGGGTCGATTTAAGGATTTTGAGACATAAACTTTCGCCTTTTTAGTCCGATTTGCGCCACTACGACTTTAACCTGTTCGATAGTGACCACGCGGGCTTGTTTGTAATCACCCACTACCGACGGGGCTCTATTGTTGATGCGCCCACCATCTGCGTTGATGAGTTGGTTCAATAGCCATACTGATATTCCACAACTACTCGACCACTCTCTCTGCGTTCGACTCATTTCGACCAGAATAGGATCGGCCTGGTTCAATAGATATGAGTGATGACGAGGGTATAGACGGTGGCAGTGGAACATTAAGTGTGAGTGCTTTTTGGCTAGATTTCAAGTTTAATTTTGCTCTGGTAATTCCATTTTCCCCTCACAGTCACACTCACAGTACACACAATGACACACACACACACTCAGTCAGTAAGTGTAACTGAGTGAATCACTGACTCACAGTTTTAATCACGATCAGTCAGTGAGTGTGACTCTGACTCAGTGACTGTGAGTGACTCAAAGTCATCCGTGTGAATGATCTACACGAGTCACGACACTACACTCCACAGTCATATTATGAGACACGAGTCACCCAGCCAAGCAAGGCTGTTGATTGTTGACTGAAAATAAAATGAAAAGTAACGACTAAAACACTAATCCAAAGTGACTAATTACTTAATGAGGCTGTACAGTCTACTTCAGTACTTGAGTTTTGACCCGACTTGACTCAGCCAAGTCTTGGTCCCCTAACTGACTCAATGAGGATTGAGGGCAATCCTCACTACTTACGTTACGGTTACAAGCCAATGAATTGAAGTGTTTGCGTTGGTAACTGCGTGGGTATGGTACCTGCATATGTATTTTTTACTTTCAGGAGGAGGAACGACAAGGAGATGGTGATCTCTATGCAAACGATGTGGACGCAGAATACCCACCCGTGAGTGCGAACAAGCATTCAATTTCAATATGAATAGGCACACTCATTGGGTATCGTTGTCACTCTAGGAGGGATATCTCAACCCCTAGATCATTTGTTTTGGTGTCAAGTCCTGGGCTAGGTTGACCTGTCGCCATAAGTATCTAAGCTGGATGAGCTTCAAGCCTGTGTGTGGTCAGCTACTCAAGAGAGCAATAGGCAGATGGCCTTTTTCGTTTTCTAATGCAGGTAGACAAAAGAGCACATCATAATGCATTGGAAAGAAAGCGTCGTGACCATATAAAGGAGAGCTTTTGCAGCTTGAGGGATTGTATTCCAAACCTCGTCGGCGAAAAGGTATCCAACATGGCTCGAGATAAGGTACCAATTAGCATATTTCCATGGGTGGGAAGCTTTTCTTCTACCCTCGACCAGTCGGACTCTTGCTTATCTAGCATCTTGGCTTGGCAACAGTTGTTTCTTAAATTTTGGTGTACACGTTTATTCCTCAATTGGCCAGGATAGCTCAGGTGGTAAAAAGCCCCGACTTGCCATCTATAGATCGCAGGTTCGAGCCTCACTGCCGACGGGGTGTTTTTTTCTTTAGCAAGCCCATTACTCCAAATTGCTGATGTGGCTTCGGAACAATAAACATAATGGAGGTCCCAACCAGTGGATAATTAGGGTCAAGATCACTCCATGGTTGTTAAAGATCCACCTCTACCTCCTCGTTAAGAGCAGCCGACTTCCGGCGGGTGATGTGTAAACTAACAGGTTGATTGACCCCCACGTTCCCAGTACCATACATTCAGTCTTTTAGTGTATGCTTCACAGTGAGTTAGCGGGTGCCCTGGTAGTGTGAGTTGGCCCGGGCAAGTCCACTTACACTATAAACTCCCCTCATTCCCAGCTGTTATCTAGTTTGCCAGATAACACCTATACTGTCATGATGAGTTGGTGTAATATTATTAATTATTAATATTATTAATTCCTCATTTCCATCAGGAGCCTTGGTTCCAGAACTTCATTTTTACTGACAAGTTCAATGCGGTACTTTTCAAGAGATATAAGGAACGGGTAGCTTCTCAACTCCCATATACTAAACTTACACCTTGTATCAGAGGGCATAGATGGCTTAGCAGTTGTCAAGAGTCATTCTGTCACTTGTAAGCATTATTATTCTCTTTGATACCACCAATCACAATTTTTCTACTTATCCACTCAGGCATCTAGAGCTCAAATACTGAAGAAAGCCACAAACTATATAACGTCTATGAAAAGTAAAAATCAGAAGTATCAAAGTGACATTGATGCTATTCGCTCGCAGAACAAAGAACTCGAGAGAGAAGGTAAACATACAACAATCGAATCTCTCAGAGCCCGATTCGGACTGTATTCACCCGCTGAAAGATGTTGCAGTTTTTCTTTACCCGTTTACACTCCACGTTATTATTCCCTTTGGGGCGACGGGGTTTGTATCCTGATCATAGAGTTATTCTCTGGGACTACTACAGACTGCTAACCCATGACTCCCCGCATACAGGTCTTGTATTCTTAGTACCAAGCTATGGTGGCTCCGTGAAGAGATTCGTTGCGTAGTATATGACCTGGGGTAGGAGTTGATGGAGGACTCATAGATTTGGGGGTAGGTGTGGGGATTGGATTGAATTAGGGTGCACTGTGCTTTCCGTTGGATTTACTCCATGGAGACACAAAGAAAGAGGGATGGTAGGATAGCTAAAGCACTCTGCTCGATATGGATCCTGAATTCAAGCCCTGCCTTTCAGTTGTAGCTTTGCTGAAGATAAAGAGCACTACTAATTTTGCTACAACCGGTGCGTTGAACACAGAGGCTATGGGCTACACAGAAACCGAGATGAGAGAGGACAACCCTGAAACCCCGCCCAAAAAAGTGAAAAGTGGATGAATTGACTGAGCCGCATGTGTATATAGTGTATATGGTGTATTGGTATATAGGTACTTCACGCCGGTGTTTATTTATAGAATGTATATCTAGATTAGCCCCATTTATTGTAATACAGTTTGTAAAAAAAATGTGTTGTGGTGCGTTAGGCAATACTGGGACTATAAAGACACCATTGTCGCGAGATCTTTGGTAGCATGACCTGTCACAATAACCCTTCATCATTCCTCGACATATATGAAAGTAATAGTTCTGTGGCCCATATCACATGGGCGCTACCGCTATAGTAGCCTCCAGCTGCTCCAACCATCTACAAGCAGAAATAAAGTTGTGCCACTACAAAGGATTATATAAGAGCTCCCTATATAGAAATTTAAATGTCGTGTCATAAACATCTGACTCTAGTACTGAAGCGCACAAACCACAAAACTGTAGGGAACCTGTAATGTAAGAAAAGCTTTTGTGCCATTGGATGTAGATTTCAGAAGCTACACTGCAATGAACATACATACATGTGACCACAAAACTATTGGTATCCATTACCCTTGAAACAAGGAGATATTTGGAGATACAGTGAAACTTGGATAACTCGAACTGCAAGGGACCACTAAAAAGTTTGCGTTATAAAAAGTTTGAGTTATGAGTTATGCTCTCCCCTACTTGAGCCATGTGACCACTGTAGTGAGTCCATTTCGCTCTAGTGTATTCCATTTCCTGGCTAAAATTTGCGAGATTTTCTTCCCATGTGAAAAGACAATGAAATTAAGCTTGTTATACAAGAATGTAAACACATCCAGTCACAGAAAAGGTAAGTTGATAGCACTAATTGCAGTTTATTATTTCAAGTTATGACTAAAGGTTCGAGATATGCCCAGCAAATTATCATTACCCAGGCAGGGAACATGAAACTTGGTTTGAGTTAGGCAAGTTTTCGAATTATCCGAGCTCGAGTTATCCAATTTTCACTGTATAAAGTCTCTAGAGAGCAAGACTGAGCAGAGAAACTAGGGTGCCCAACCTGCAGAAACTCCTCCCATACCTGTGATGCCTGAGCGCCAGTAAATCTGGTACTAGGCAATAACAGACGTCACACAGCCTAGCACTCCAGTTTCTAGGGTTTGACTCTCGTAGCACTTGTCTAGCAGCGAATTACAAGCTAGTTTTTACGCGAGGAGCCCACAACTCTCAAAGCATCAATTCAACTTGCAATGAACTGCCACCTGAGATATATTGGCTGCAAGCCAAGAGCTCTGCCCACCACGCTACCGTTACCGGTAGCAGGGGTGTGGAGGGCCCACCATGCTATCCGTTACCGATAGCAGGGGTGTGTGGGGGTGTAGGTGTAGGCGGTGTAGGTATATAAACATACCTTGGATTTAACATTTCGATTCTTCCTCTAAGGATGTTCGGTCCTAGAAAGCTGCTGAGGTGATTGAGGCACTGACTGGCAGCACTGGATGTAAGTGCATTCTCACTATTCTACAACCAGACAGCACGCGAGAGTCGATACCGAACGAGCTAATTCAAGGGTCTGCAACAACTAAACCCCGTTTTTGTCGCTAGCAGAAAATGAATTGATCACTGATTTCTTTTATCATTCTAGGCTGGTACTTGTTTGTCTTATTTAGTAGAACTTTCTAAGCCTGTTCTGCCGGTGAGCATTATGTGAGAAGCCCATACGTCATAGCATATGATCAGAGCCAAGACCTGTAGTCACTGAGTTACTGTATCCTACTATCTCAACAGTCTGAGTAGAGCATTTCTCTGCTATGACAAGTCTATTCAGGTGCTCCGAATTGGGACGCAAACATGGGACAGGCACGTGACCAGTCTATTCAGATGGTCCGAACTGGGACACAAACATGGGACAGGCACGTGACCAGTCTATTCAGGTGCTCCGAACTGGGACGCAAACATGGGGCAGGTACATGACAAGTCTATTCAGGTGCTCCGAACTGGAATGCAAACGTGAGACAGGTGCGATTGTGTTTTCTAACTGTAACAAATTGATACAATAGTAAACCTACCAATGAGTAGAAAATGCTGTCAAAGAAAGGCTCCAGATGTGGTTTGAATAATCTCTTTCCCAGATTCCTTGCTATCTCTGGAAGCTACAATGAATGTATAATTATTACCATGTTGGGACACCAGCCAGTGGACCTTACCTTCATCAAAATCGGAGATCGCTAACTTAAACTTGATTCTTTTCTATAGTTAGAAGTATGTATTCCATCGAGTTAGTCATGTTAGCTTAGAGGGAAAACAAATGTATCACTGTCTGCCTTTCCTGTGGCCTGGGTTCAATTCCCGGCCGTGGTGGAGTATTTCCTGAGCCAACGTGGCAGAAAAAGGCTCAATCTTTCTTCAATGGCACCACACAACCTGTGGAAATCGTGAAGGAAAGCCAAAGCCCAGCCACTGACAAACGATGGTTGAGGTAAGAAAATTCCACGCCATGGAATATGATGCATGGGTTAGCGTGAAGTGCATGTATGGTATAATAAGAGAGTATGGAATATGATGCATGGGTTAGCGTGAAGTGCATGTATGGTATAATGCGTGAAGTGCATGTATGGTATAATGCGTGAAGTGCATGTATGGTATAATAAGAGAGTATGGAAGGATGGAAGGCAATGATCACAATAAGCAGAGGCTGCTGATAAGTTGAACAGTTTTGAACAGCAAGATCAGAGTGTGACAAATTCCAACTTATAGAAGTATGCATTTGACAATGTTATCCCATTTACTTTGTGGTTCAAATGAGAAATATGGGAACGCACAGGTTGTGAGAATCAGCAGCAAGTAGATAAAAGAAGCGGCTGAAGTATCTCATACTCATAGAACCCACGTTGCTCAGCGACATCAGTAAAGATGAGGATTACACTGACGGTCGTTTTACTGGTGGCGCTTGCGCTTACTGCTCAGGTCACAGGTAAATTTTATGATGAATCAACATACACAGACAGAGAAATTAGCTTTACTTGAACAACCTAATGGAGATCAAAGGACTCAACATTAGGTATCAAAAGAAGTGAATTTGAGTGTAACCTTAGTTCCCTTTAGAAGAATCAGCCTTGAGAATCAGCACCTGGGACTTAGAGGTAAATTTCAAAGGCAAATTTAACAGGTTATGTGTATTTTTACACCCAAATTTTGTGCTTCAACTAGATGAATGCTCGCAAATTTCTCGAGGCTGCAAGACTGTACACTGAGGTTATTAATCGCCGTAGTCCTCCCGGAGAATATTTTTGACTTGGCTTATTATCATACTAAGCTGCATTTTCTACTCAGTTTCAGAAACATGCAGCTTGCCAGTGGTACGAGGTTTTTGCAAGGCAAGATTCAGTCGTTGGGGGTACAAAGACGGAAGCTGCCAGCAGTTCTGGTATGGAGGATGCATGGGAAATGCTAACAATTTCCGGTAAGCCATTCTTGATTTGTAGATTTATCTTAGATTGTTAGGTTATTCTACCGGGGCACTTGGCGATCCTATTGAGCGGTACTACTGAGGCTTGTTTTGGAGTGGTAGAAGCTGGGTATGATGTGAAAAGCTTTTATTCAGAGTGGCAGCCTGTCATGACTAGGGCTACGAGTTATGCCGCTAGTCCTCCTCATGTGTTTTTATTAAGTCCAATGTTCTTCCTATCTCCATGACAGAATAGCTGTCAGGAGTGGTGCAGAAATTGGCCTACTGAGTCTTAGGCTCAGTGTTTCCCAGAGTGTCATTAGAAACCTTTCTGCTCGCACCTGTGTGCCCCATAGAGGAGGTAACTCTATGGGAGCGCCTCCTCTATTTAACGTCAGGATCCGAAACCGTCATTCAAGTCTAGTCAAAATGCACATTTACTTGTTCACCTTGTGCATCAGAGTGTTCGCAGAGTTGCGTTTCTGTACACGTGAAAAAACCAGTTTAAATTGATGTCATTGGAGTGCAGATGTAAACAGTTCTTCCTAATTTCCTACGTTTATACCTGATACGTTTTCCTCTTTCTAGTTCAATCAAATAAGTCTGCCGCAGTTTGTAGGCAATCACTGATCTTATGAACATACCAGACATATTCATATATTCGCACCCATATTGTACACCGAATCACTAGTAATATCGATCCAGAGGATTTTTTACCGAGCAAGTCATTATACGTTAGTAGGCGCAATCGCTAAAATTTTGGTTCTGTAGTGGGGTACGCTACTCTCCACTATTAATAACATTAGTTCACATCAAAATTTGATCGTGAAATAGTTATTGCTAGCATCGGACAACCCCTAGATTACTTGTATAAAAGTGTAGGCATGTGTGAGGCAATGATAGTGAACGGTCAAGCGGAAATTACTAGTGATATCCATCTACTCTAATCCACGCTCGATAACACACAGAAGCTTGAACTTGAACACAATTGAAAACTGAGGAAAACTGTTACGATCTGTTTTGCAGCTCCGAGGGTGAATGTAAGGAGGCCTGCACTAATATGAAAAGAGCCATCTGGACCTGGGGCACAACACGCGGAAGATACAGACCTACAATGCGACCTATCGGCAAATAGACTCATCAGTTTTCAAAATGAATGTCATCATCTCATCATATAAAACTCCAGAGTTCTGAGTCACTTCTTGTTTTGACTGAATTGACATATGCATATGATTTGACTATCTGGCGTATGGCGGGTGATGGGACAGGGCAAAAGGAAGGTCATTAATGATAATTTGGAATAGTTATATTCCGGTCATGTTGCTTCACTGTGTTTAATTTACTGTTATAACTCCATAGCTTTATAGCTCTGATTAACAATTTGAGGAACCAGATGTTTTGGGAGATGAAGGGAAGGTGAGTGCTATCTGCAATCTCACATAGGAGCTTTGTTAGTACAGTGACATTGGTACAGCTGCAGCTGTCAAGGTTACTTTCTTGATAACAACCTAGTCTACATACACTGATAGTGGGTACTTGGTGCACCCGTAACACCAGATGGAGAGAGTTAGTATGCAAGAGTTTGAATGAAGAAGACCTTGGGGCAGATCAGTGACAAGAATACATGGATCGTAATAGCTGATGACAAGGTCAGGGAACATGGCCTCATTATACTATAGGAGACCTTACTCATAAGAGAATGACTATGGCGATGAGAGGTCTGGCGTCACGTGACCATGGATATTACTGGTTTGGTTTGTTATTAGTCATCGAAATCTTGCGAAAAATATGCTTGATTCTCATTAGCTGCTGCAACCTCTAAGTATTTTTTATATGTTTTCACATTGCACTATGACATGACCAAAATAAGATGACTCTATTGAAATCGGTTTGAACTTTTAGTGGAAAACTCCAGACTTGTTCCCAACAATTTCGTGCATAGTCATTTAAAGTTTGAAATTAGAAAAAGCCAATGGACATATCAATGGGTGGAGCCAATGACATATTTCACTGGCAAAATAAGGACTCAGTTGGGGCTCACCCGCTTGCACAGAGACTCCAGTAAGACTAGATGTTGTGTGTAGTCGTGGTTATTTCCAGCCTTAGAAAGTAGTGGCAACATAGCCGTGAGCTTTTCTTGTAGAGGCTTCATCAGGGTTAATTCAGCAAATAAATGCACACACCTGGAAGGGAGAGCAGCGCAAAGATAGCTCAGTGATAGAGTGCTGGGCTCGTAACAGCGAGAATCTAGGTTCAAATCCCATTCAGGACAGACGCCTACTACGAAAGTGAACTCCTCACATTATTCTTAGCTGAGGCAAGCTCAAAACAAAACCAAATCTCCCAATCAGGTGAAGGGCTGATACTGACCAGAGAGTGGTGCTCCATGCTAGTGGTGCTCCATGCTAGACTGTACATAAATGATGGAAGAACAAGTATCTAACCCGGTAGTGAATATGCCTTACGAGTAAAAAAACACGAGAAAGAAATTTGCAAGTGATTAAGGATGCGGGGACCCTCTCAAAGAAAACTTTGTTCTTTGAGTTTAAAAGTACCACATGGACTTAGGTAAGATCATACACAAAAGCTACTCCATTAATTCACATTGTTTCTATGGCTAAGATACAGAAACCATACCATTTTCTAAAGGTGCGATGACAAATCCGTGTGAAAAATGTTGCTTGTTTTGGCGAAAGCATAATTCTCCAGTGCTTACGAGTGCCATAGAATGTCTTTAAGGAATTTTATGACAAATTTCTCTTTTCCTATTTATACAGCAATTTCGTGGTTGGGTCATCAGTCACAATCTGTGCTCACCCTTCTGCCACTTCCCACGGCTGTGCGGGACGCCGGAAAGTTGAATGCATGCAGCCTCCCTTGTCTTTGGCACCGCCGCGACCCATCTTGGGTGCCAGAGAGCCACATGAGTACATCTATAATAGAGAATTTGAGTTTGATGAACTTCGGATGAAATTCATGCTCTGGAAATGCATGGCTGCCGGGGTGATTATGAGCTGAAAGGGATCCCGATCAACCTCGCAATTATTGACCACTGACCTATCCCGCCTTTCCCGCAGCAAAAACATACCACCACCCTTTATACCGACAACTAGCTAGAAAGAATTTTAAAATAAAACACCTTGCTCTGTTTCTTTTCGTGTCATCTTCAAAAACTGCCAATAGCTAAAATTTATTCAGCAAACAGGTCAGCTGTTAGGTGAAGTCACTCACCGTCTGATTGGTGTGTAGATCATCATCATTATCTCTGGCCTTTTTAACTACGCTGTAAGTGGCGGGGGAAGTGTCCAGGCCAGCGTATTTCTCTGTGTTAGCCGGCTGAGTCTCCAGCTCATTCAGAGCTTTCTCCATTCTGGAGATCATATCATCAGTAAACTCTGATTCTGCAGAACACCCACCGTTGTTGATACGAGAAGCACATGGTCGACAATATGCTGACATTAACTAGACTGAGGGGGCGTATATAAAACCAGTAAATGGTGATGAACATGTCACGAGGACAGACGACGACTCAGCAAATGCCATCACCAGGATTCATGCCTGTGTATCAATAGGAGTAGCGCACTCATTCACCAAATTTTGGTATATTCATTGCGGAGCCATTGGAAGTTGTTTGGATTATTACCGGAGATTTTTTGACTTTGATTTATTCCTGTGTTGTTAGATTAGCTAGGGCAACAGTACCATATTCATATCACCAAGGCACAGAACTAACATCCAGAGATTGTTATTTTAATTCCAGAGTGCTGCTTGGCAAGATTTTTTTCTTGGTACGGTTTTTGCAAGTCTCTCATACTAAATTACTTGTGGCAAGGGCCTAGGGGTGGATAAACACATGTGATGGGGGCCAAGGGCCTAGGGGATGGATAAACACATGTGATGGGGGCCAAGGGCCTAGGGGATGGATAAACACATGTGATGGGGGCCAAGGGCCTAGGGGATGGATAACCACATATGATGGGGGCCAAGGGCCTAGGGGATGGATAACCACATATGATGGGGGCCAAGGGCCTAGGGGATGGATAACCACATATGATGGGGGC
>Ga0224501_10003944_pt1 | contig 11704 bp, 5 predicted proteins | sample SF_Oct11_sed_USG_4_FD_169105 | JGI IMG/M metagenome (GOLD analysis project Ga0224501, IMG submission 169105) | Sediment microbial communities from San Francisco Bay, California, United States - SF_Oct11_sed_USGS_8_1 | ecosystem: Environmental > Aquatic > Marine > Sediment | place: USA...
CTACGCTTCACCTCATATAGTGAGGGGTCAGTATCAACGCTTCACCTCATATAGTGAGGGGTCAGTATCAACGCTTCACCTCATATAGTGAGGGGTCAGTATCACGCTTCACCTCATATAGTGAGGGGTCAGTATCAACGCTTCACCTCATATAGTGAGGGGTCAGTGTCAATGCTTCACCTCATATAGTGAGGGGTCAGTATCAACGCTTCACCTCATATAGTGAGGGGTCAGTATCAACGCTTCACCTCATATAGTGAGGGGTCAGTATCAATGCTTCACCTCATGTAGTGAGGGGTCAGTATCAATGCTTCACCTCATATAGTGAGGGGTCAGTATCAATGCTTCACCTCATATAGTGAGGGATCAGTGTCAATGCTTCACCTCATATAGTGAGGGGTCAGTATCAATGCTTCATCTCATAAGGAGACATGTTTGTTTTGCGCTAAGATTGACGAGATCAGGTTCGAACCTAGATTCTGGTGCACAACCGAGCCTAACAAGCTAAATAGAGACAAAGACGCTATTTTATTAACATTTTCCAATCTCTAGATAACACATCACCTATATAGGTACTCTCTGCCTCCGGTAGTAAATACTGAATGAGAGCATTGAATATCTGAGCTGGCGCAGTTTCCATGAGCTGATGGAATGAGCAAATAACTCCGGCTAAGGATGACTCATCCAGCTGGTCCAGTCTACGCATTGTGTAATTCAGCTGGGAAGTCTAAAAGTCAGTAGTAAACCATATAAACGTATCTCATAATTTAGAACTACACAAACACAGTAAAACGCACGAAGCAACCAATATGCTTGGGTGCATCTTGCAACTTAATGAAAAATAAATTATTTTCTTAGCATGGGTTTGTAAATCGGTAAAACTCTACCTCACCTCAACATCTTTTGGTGCATAGCTTGACTTCTGAAACAGCACTTGTTCAGTAGAGAACATCGATTTAAATTAAAACATATTGTCTTCACATAGGCCTGTAGTAAGTGCACCTTACCAGTGGAGTGTTGATAGTAGGTGCAGATGTGTTCTGTGAATTTGCTTGTATGTCCCGAACTCGCTTCGCTAGTGGGGTCAATGAAGGATTGTCGCTGGTGAGCGTCATAGCTAGCTCAGAGTGAAGACCGCGGGCAGTGCTAACTGATAATAACATTTGCTTAAGTTCATCCACAGATGCTGGAACAGCCTCTGGTACTACAGGTAGATTGTCTGGGAGAAAGTCAGACTAAAAGAACAAGCAGACCAATGTGCATAGATCAGTGTCTGATATCTCAGAAGAAAAGTTGCAATTGACAGGTCTCAGCTAGCTGATTCAAACTTTCTCACAAAATGCTACAAATCATCACTAACAGCAAAAAGTTGCCCGAAAACTTCAGTTATGGTACTGCATTCGTCAGTACCGTACGTACCTTCAGTAGTTCAGTTTATACAGTGGAACACTGACGTAATAAGCAATAGCTAGCCAGGAGCATATTTTGTGTCATTGGAGAGGACATGTTTCATATTTTACAACGCTCTACACTTTGTGTTCATATAAAGGTACTGCCAGACAAAACGATTTTCATTGGTGTTTTAATAAGATTGAATCGGGAAGTTGTCTTCTTTTCTTTTAGACGGACTGAAACGTTCGGAAATTAGCGATAAGTTGAACGGAGAATCCTCTAGTTCAGCAGTACCCTAAGTCTGTAACCGGCTGTGCTGATATAAAAATAGCAAAGTATTACCTTGACTGAAAGAAGTTGGGATGATGAGAAAATAAGCAGGCCTGGTGGTGTACCCTGATGAGGGTGAAGTGTGACAGATTCATCATTAACCGTACAAAGCTTATACCTTGACTGTAAGTTCGTTACTTCTGAATAACTATAAGATAAAATGAATGGTACTATAGCAGTGACATTGATTACAGTAGCCGTTCAGTCAGTAAAAGCACAGAATTACGATCTAAGGGTTGTGAATTCACTTCCCAGACCTAACGGGGTTTTTCCTCAGTACAAAAGCCTTTAGCAGACCCTTCACTCCAGAATATCAGCGTGGGTTCGGATCATCACAGTAATCATAATGTATATTCTAACCAGCGGAGAAGGGTCAACATATACCATTCTGCAGTTGCTAAAGATTCATCTTTTTGAGAAGAGTAGCTGAGTTTCGGCGATTGATGTGTAAATAAAGTGCTCAAGTTGACTGACCCCTCAACACAGCAAAGTACCATTCCACGCCACCATGACAATGCCAGCTCATGAGAAACCTGGCACTATGCCTCATCATCACCAATTACAGCATGAAGCCATACAAGCTTGGCAACATCAATACTCCCCACATGATGAGCGTATGGTGAAGAGTAAGTTGTGAACATGCACACCTACCTCAGTATACCATTTGACGGATTCAATGTAAAGATATGGTCATTGTGCAGCACTGAATAAGCCTCCAGTAGCGCTTTGTCTTGACCGGATGGAAGAAATTCATATGTTTGTAAACACAGCATCCATAAATGTCCATCTGATGTGACACAGTAAAGTCTTGTGTTGTCCGTACTTGTTATGAAAGAGTCAACCTACAAATTTATATAATACTTTGCCAAGTACCAGTGAGAAGATAAGGATGATCAGCACTTATGGAATTCGCATGTTTTATCTGTGCGATGCCCATGTGCCTTGAGGGGAACTCTATATATGAAGAGTTATTTTGTTCGAGGTTAAATCAGAATCATAGCCATATCCATATACCGATAACAGCGACAGAAACAACCACAGGAATAAAAGCAACAACAGTGACAGCGCCATCAAACAACAGAATTGCTGACAACAACAACCAACAATGATGACAACAGCTACAGATAACAAACAGCAACAATACAACAATGATGATGATAACAACACAACAACAAGAAGATAAGAAGTCACAGAAATTGTCCCATAACAGCACTGGAACAGTGACATAGGTCACTGGGTGGAGGTGTGAGTTCACTCACCATGGCAATTTTCGACAGTGCTGCTGATATCCTAACTGCCACAGACTGAAAGCGAATTGCAGCCGTGATATGATCTTGCGAGCAGATAACTCCAGCAGATGGAGCTGTACATGTAATGGTCGTCCCATTAATGCACATCACAACACTCCTTAGCGCATCTGACCTGGACAAACAGTTCGATAGACGGTGAGTGATATATACGCATGTATCTGAGCCATAGGGGATGCTAAGAGATAATGTGGTTTTATCAATCAAAAATTTTGTGATGGGTACAATATGAAAGTGGAAAACTACAAAAACAGTTGCCTTTAAAATGAATGACCTATAAGGTATGTCTTGACATAAAGCTCTTGTAGTCACCCAAACCGGTATTCATTGCGCCCAAGCAGAGAAGTTGTCGGAACAGCAAGAGGAATATATAATAACAGTGACAATACCATAGTCTTGAAGATGAAAGGTATCCTAATAGCAAGGTGCCAGTACAAGTTGGGTTTCTAAATGACCACTTCCCCACACGCCCATTGGGTATTTGAGCAAAAAAATAACATAGATTTCCGTGTTGAAGAGGCCACATTTGCTTAGTCTTACCTAGCGAGAAGGAACACAACTTGACCAATGCGCACAACATCAGAAGGTACCCAACCACTGAGTAGCAAAACAGGAGGAGAAATCTGAATGGTCCTATCATCTGTCACAATAAAGACGGTTATTTGGTTGCTATTTGATAGTTGAAGAATATGGACTATAGTCAGTTGGGATTAAAATCAGAATGTATATTCAGGCAACAACAGGTAGGTGAATATATGCCATGTTTTGGCCAGAAAAAGCGTCTCAAAACATCTATACGAGGAATGGTAATCTAAAGTGTCAATGCAATTGGTACATTGTAACAAACGATAATTGCCTACGGTAGAAGATGGGCAGTTCAGATCGAGAAAATCTCACTTCTGATAATGACAACTAGATAGGAACAGCGAATATGATGGCTAACAAAGCCAATGTGAAGAGTAGAGAATGAATTTATAATGTTCTAGGCGTATGTGGCCACATTTATTCAAATTTTCTGGAGATGCGTACACCTAGGCTTTGACTAGACCTTGTGTACGCTATCACTAAGCCATCATTTTGTCATTAGGGGAGAGACAGAAGTCACCAATGACAACCGTTAGTAACAAGAGATGATGCAGGTTTCATGGCTATAAACATCACTGTCACTTAGTCACTGATGGACAGTACTACCTGAAAGGTTGGTGTAATGCGCTCGGTATATATCAACTGTTGTAGCTTCGGAGTCGCTTTGGGCTTGCCATACGAATGTTCTTCCAGACAGCTGGCAGCCTCTGTTTGTGATATGTTTATTCTCAAATAATACCAGTGGTGAGCCAACTTGAGACCAGGAGTTATTTTCTATCGCAAATCTGTACACGGTCACTGCTCCTGATGTTAACACCTATAATAGACCATTCATAATATAGAATATTAACCAGAAAGAAATTCGGAACAGGAAAAGACATAGTAAAATCGAGTGCCATGAACCAAAGTGAATGTATAATAACAAGTTATAATTTCTAAACCCTGATCTCTATCCCCATACCAAATTAAGGTTTAACAATTTGGATGTGGTAAAAACTGCTTTTTTACAGTCTTGGACAAGGGAACATAATGAACGTTCAACAGGCCTTACTTCCCATTAAGACCAGCCAGTTTTAACAAGAAGCTTTGGTTCCTGTTGTCAAAAGGATAGTTGGCATATATTGAAATTCTTGAAATTCATGTGAAACGGCCCTTTTTTAAAATGGTATAAAATGCATGCGTTGAACATCTGAAACCGGAAAATATACTGGTTAATACTTTTTTCTACTTACTACGAAGCAGATTTGATCTTCATCTGAATAAAGCACATTGGCAACATGACTGGTGAATGTTGCCAAACTCTGTAGCTTGGTCTAAAAATGAGTGAAGAATAAAGAAAATAGTTACAAATCAATCTATCTTGGCATAAGAGATCAACCACTTTTTTCACGTATGGTTACGTTACGTTACGGTGAAACTGTTGGGGTGGATACTTGTTTTTCACCAGTTATGACTTTGCATGGAGTACCACAAGTGAGTTAGTACAAACAGGAAACAGATTGTGTAGATGTGGATTGGTACTTGCTAACCTGATTATCAAGTTGATTCGCCACAAAAAGCTCTTGGTTATTGTGTTTCTGGTGGTGACTAACGTAGAAAAGGCAGTGCCTTACATACCATATATCAGTAGCATTGCTTAGCTAAAACAAACAAAGAGCTATAACAATACCACACCAACGCATAAACAAATTGTGGAAGTGGTTATACTTTAGCAGATCAATAGAAATCTTTGCCCAATATTACTGGGATATAGATTGCGAGTTATAGTAAGAGCCCGAAAAATCTATTTTGCATTCAGTTATTCATCTCATGGGTGGATATTACTCAGTCAAACTATTCATAAAGATTTTCATGCCTCATGAAGTGTCATTTACACACCCATATGGAGGTCGCGAGTTGTGAGTAAGAGCGCAATCTATAGAGCAAAAATGTTCAACATTTCAGCAGCTTTATGCTTATGATAATTTGCTATGGAATGAGAGGTCTGTACCACTGTGAACACGGTATATTACTTTTTAAAACTACGTACCCCATACTCTCGAAACCAGGTACTCCGTACTTTCGAAACCATGTATCCCGTACCCCACGCACGAAACCATATACTTTGCACCCTCGAAACCATGCACTTCCACTAGAAATTTGACCAAAAACTGAAATAACCTACTAATGGTTAAAAATTACGGCTAAACCCTTGACTTTTCACCATAAAAAATATATTTATTGTGTTCACTTTCAATACCAAGATTGAGACATGGTATTCTAACGTAAAAGAGTTGGTGAAATTCAAAGTGGTGAAAGTGGTGAAATTTATCCAATACATTGTATCTTAAATTGAGCATTGAAAAGGAAAATCCAAAAGTGGTTCTATTTGTCTCTCATGTTATGTACGGAGTACCTGGTTTCAAGAGTACGGGGTACATGGTTTCGGAGTACTAGGGTACGGGTACATAGTTTCTCACTACCCCTTCATGTCAACAGTTTACGGAGTACATTTATTTACTTTTTATTTAGCTACTTTCTGAATCCCAGTTCTGCGTTTAGTGCTGTAATACTCACATCAAAAAGATACTCTTTGAAGGGATACAGAACACATACTGACTCATTTCTGTCGTCGCACATTCTATGAATATGATGGGCAAGTTGAAGTTGGGTTGGGCACAACTTCGGTTTTCGTTTTGTGACTTAGTGACAATACTCTAGCCTGATTTCGACATATACTGGTGAAAAAAAATGTCAAAAGATTGGAGTAGAAACGGTCTAGAAAGCATGGGGTTCTGTTGTCATTCTCCGGATCTCTTGTTTGAGAAGAAATACTAAATTCGCCGACTAGAGATTTGAGGCTGTAGAACGATGGGCGAGGCGGAAGTCGGGAAAATGGGTTGACTTTGACTCGCTGTACGCAATCAAGGGGAACAAGAGGGACAAATACCCGAAACACACAACGCAGTCCCTCGGTTTTCCGGCGTGGATGCCCCGATCAGAGATATACTGATATCAAAGAGCCATGTCCCGACTCCCGATAAGGGGGAAGTGCCAAAGGATATGAATAGGATAGTAGCTCACAACACTTGACTGGGTACACACGAAAACTCATCACACAATCATTGTTTATTTTAGCCATTTGATTAAAAGGACTTTAATCTATCAAACCAGGTGTATACACTTGTTGGTGATGGAGGGAGCCGAGCTATCACAGAGCGGCCGAAACAAGTATACGAGAGCTAAAATTATACCTATAGAATAGACATCATTATCGGATTGGACATTCGAATACTGACACTATAATAGAGAAGTATTAACCAGTTGAAGCATTCAACCATAACACAGTCCTCTTGTGGGATTTAAAGCTTGCTTCCTAGTATTGATAGCTTAATTTGACAAAAGGAAAGTAAAAATCTCGCACAGCGTTCGAATAGGTAGCCTGATCGGCACCCGGATTCCAAAGTATCTGGAAAATATAACTTTAAATTACACAGTATATTCTACTCTAAATCATCTTCGACAAAGTCTCTTCTGTCGTTTCTGGATGGATTTCTGTCTACGTGTGGAGACCTCGATCTGGTACTGGGACTGGAGGTCGTTTCAGCGTCCATACTTTCGGGAACATTTAGAGATGATAATGTTTCGCTAATATTCTGGTCAAACTCCTGCGTGGTGGTATCATCTCCTTGTAAATCTTTCCTACAGACCGGACAAGTCCCGTGCTACAAGTGAAAGCAGATATCCACATGACATGTGAGCAAAGACAGAGAACTCAGGAAGGGCAACTCCAGAGAAGCAACTTCCATTGTAACAGAAGCTACACCATATAGAATCATACGGCGTTTGCGAATCATACGAGCATAAGATCGTTTTCAAGAGATCAGCATTTTTACCGCGTTCATCAAAGCAACATTGGGGGACGAGTTGCAAGAACTCTACCAGGGGTTCAAGAAAAGACTTCGGGTGGCTAATAACTCATCACTCATAGGCTAGCCATTTCTGTCTGATTCCGCCTATTAATGGGCTACTTAAGTAAGAGTTCTATTTCTTACCATTTTACTTGATAGTCTTGGTAGATTGTCTCCATGACTAACATGTGAACAATTGACTCATTCCCGAGAGCCCTTGGCTATGGGAGACATTTGAGAAATGCCTCTGATGCGAAAGCAACACAACTGATAATCTCTGTTTTTTATTTGTTTATTGTTCCACTCGGGCAATTGACTGTCCTATTTTTGTCTTGTTGGAGCTATCGAAGACAGGACTAAAGTGAAGAGTTCATTCTCACAGTGGGCGCTCAGCATGTCTAGGACAAAATCAGGATCTTCCGATCTCAAGTCAAGTGATCTAGCCATTGAGCTATCTTGTTATTCCATACATCATGCAATGTGCTATAGGTGGAATGATGGTGGAGCTTCGAAACATTTTATCAAAGTCATACAACTCGCTCAATCACAGCAAGTACGTACCTGTTCTAGCCAGGGCAGTATACAGTCTTTGTGGTAATGATGCCGGCATGGTAACACCTTAACTTCTTCATCTAATGTAAAATCGTCAAAACAGACAGAGCATTCCATCTTGTTATCTGCAAAGTTACCAAGGCAATGAGGCACTGATTCATACAGTTATCGCGGGATGGAAGACAACTGTGCGATAAAGCCTTAATCCCATTAATTCATGTTTCGCCGCGGTGACAATTTCTACCGAGACATGAACTTTTGGTAACTTGTAAGAAGTTAAGAGGCTAAATTAGCACTCTGTTAGTTTTGTTTCAGCTCTGGGTTTTATCGTGAATGATGCATATAGAAGCTAAAGTAGGTTTTGAAAGACCACTGGTTCACCATCTCAGTCAGCCAGCAATCGGGAAGAAGAGCTAGTTATTGCTTCAGTTTGAGGGCTCTTACCGACTTGTTCTGCTGTGATCTTGGCAGTTGGTAGCCTTTCTATAGTTTCCTTGTCCGCTGGTGGGGGCCCAGAACCTTCCACACTATTGAGAAGCTGTGTGATTATGGCATCAAGGCCACCAGGACCCCAGACATAGTCTCCAGGATTTCCATGTCTGAAGACAGAGCGAGTAATAAATGTATAATAATTCGCTGTCGATCGCAGTGCGACAGAAACCACAACCAATGAAGTTGCTGCCTGGGCAGGTTTTTGGTAGTAGGAGCTGGCCATGCCCAGGGTCAGCTCGGCTCTACCAGAATACTCGTTGATTCAGTGTGAAGTATGAGCCATAAGACTGAAGGGATGGTCCTGGGAGATTGAGGGGCCAGAAAACCTAAGCCATTTGTTTATGAGTCACCCGCCGAAATTCGGGAGAGGTAGATCTTTAACAACCGTGGAGTGTTCTTGACCCTAATTATCCACTGGCTGGGATATCCATTAGTTTTACTGGTGTACCAAAGCCACGCTAGAAATTTGGAGCGAGAGGCTTGCTAAAGGCCGATATCGGAAAAACACCCCAGCCGGCAGTGAGGCTCGAACCTGCAATCCTGAGAATGCAGATCCAAGCGTTTTACCAATTGAGCTAGCCTGGCCCCACAACAAATGCATAATCTTCACTTAAAATGGAGTTGGGACAAAGGTTTTCCTTTAGTGATATTAAGAAGGGTTTTAGAAAGTCTTTCGAGTGTACGCGAAATGGTTAACATCCCCTAATAGTATAACCATTATATAAGTTTATTTAGAAGTTTGCTCCACACATACTGCCAGAGATGCTTCGTAAGGAATGAACCAGTACAATGGAATCTATCAGGAATCCAATCCAATTCCTAGAACGGCGCAAGTTTCTAACTGGCCTACACGGTACTTCTTTTGTCATTTACTTTTGCAGCAATGAGAAAGAACAAAGAGACTTTGGAGAGTTTGCACCGCATGGGTCACATTTTAAAGGCCGGTGATAGAGAAAAATTGACAGAAAATACATCAATTTGTACATTTTAAAAGGGTGTTTTATTCATTTTAATATACCGGCACTGTGTTACTAATGTAAAGCATACTTACACCATCATCGGACTTCCAAAATTTCTCAGTATCTGTCCCAATAACCTACAAAACAAACACACCTTGCATTGCCCGTATAGGAATCTTGTTCTGAGAACCAGGGAGAGTATTGCAGCAGGACCCTCAAAGCACCATGGAGAGTCTTGATTAAAAACTTACCTGTGCGTATGCCACGAGTTTACATTGTTATAGTTTAATCATCGGCCAGATGCTATAAAATTCTCTGGGATCAGTGATAGAAGTTGTACTTACGCATTTAGGGGGTGTTGGGGTATACCAGTACCCTGGTTGGGACCTGGCGGACGTGGTGCACCAAAGTCTATGATTTCAAATGCCGACCCATTGGGTCTACGCCCAAATCTGAATTGAAACATTTGTGGAACTCTGCCACCAAAGGCACCATCAGGTAGCTCATTATTCTGGAATTAAAAGAAGATATCTGGTGTCAAGAACTGTTCTTGCATTAGCTGAGAGTTAGCCGAACCAAGAGCGAGAGTTTTAGCTGCGGTGGCTACAATGCGTAATTGGTGTAGAGCTGGTCTCGAGTTCAAATCTCATAAAAAATGGTTATGGCAGGAAGGACATCCAACCCTAAGTCACCCCGGAGCTCCCCCAAAGTCTCCCGATAAACCAGAAGCAAACTTCATGAGCCCACACAGGACACTGCAAGAAATATAGGCAATAGATTTAAAGTCCATCTCTTCATAAAAAAATTTATACCGAGGACATCGATCAAAGTCAGTCCAAAACGAAATACTAATTCTGGAAGGTTAAAAGAATAAGCAGTCTTCAATACATACCCCCACTTGGCCGGATACACTACAAAAACAGTAGTATGCAATTAAAACTTAAGAGAGAGGCAACCTTTTTCGTGTGTACTAGGAGATGGGCATCCATGCAGGCTCAGGGCCACTCATGTTTGACCTACAACCAAAGTGTAGTCTTGAGGGAGTTCTATATGTTACCTGGGGTGAACTGTTGGCTCAATGGATTGTGTAATGGGCTTGGCTGTTTTGATTATTGGGTTGACAATCGCTTGGTAATTTACCGTGGTCGGATTTTTATTCTTAAGGAGGCCTAATCTTAGAGTAACCTTTTCTATCGGGCATGCAGATGCAAGCAGAAATTCCGTGATGACGCACCCCGAGAAACTCTGACTCTAATGAGATATGTTACCTAGTTGTTTCAGTTGGCGTTATCTCTTCAACGAAACCTCCTTCACATCGTGGACAGGTCAGATCCTGTGCGGAAAACCAACAATTGATATTAAATTCCCAGTTTAATGTACATAGAATCATTATCATGGTAGAGATGTGATGACTCTAAGTATAGCACTGACTGGGTGACTCGGCAATAAAATGGAAAAGACAGAATAGTTAAATAACTTTTCAACCATGTGAGCGAGCGATCCTGAGAAACAAACACTAGTTATTGACTATCGGTGGTAACAAATTGCACATTAACTCAGACTTTTGAAACTTGAGACACAACAAAATCAGTTTAACTTTAGGTACTGACTGAAAGGAAAACAGCGAAGATCAGGATCATCTGCGCTTAAATTGTAAATCACATCGGTTATGACGATGATTACTTCAAACCAAATTCTCACATTTACCGATCTCTTCGTATTTACTTCTAAGGCTACCTATTATCATTATCATAGATGATAGATAAATCAAGTCAACATATCACAAACTTAATTTCGAATCACTAGTTACTACTCACAGATCAATCACTGGATTGACTTTGAAACTTGACTGGCTGGATTAGTCTTCGTCAGTTGGTGATGATGAAACAGGCCTTTTGGTTGAGCCAACAACAAGTACTGAAGTAAGTAGCTCTCCAGTCCATAACTAGTCTGAATCAATTCACTATTCACAAATCAGTCTTGTTTAGACTGAGGGTGAGGCGAAAGCTTCACCTCAGTCCTCGGTGTCACATCACTAGTCTATAGATGTACTTCGAAGCCGTATCCACACTCACAAAGCATTGATTCAATGATAGGTTAGAACCTAACAGGTCAAAATTGAACTCGTTTAGTCGTTAGTTAGTGAGTCAATCAGATTCATCCAATCCATCATTCAAAATTCATGACATTGACTAGT
>Ga0224501_10003945_pt1 | contig 11704 bp, 12 predicted proteins | sample SF_Oct11_sed_USG_4_FD_169105 | JGI IMG/M metagenome (GOLD analysis project Ga0224501, IMG submission 169105) | Sediment microbial communities from San Francisco Bay, California, United States - SF_Oct11_sed_USGS_8_1 | ecosystem: Environmental > Aquatic > Marine > Sediment | place: USA...
ATCCGGCGATACTGCCAGGCGATACTGCCAGCCCTCGGGCAAAAACAGGGCCGGGCCGCCGGCGGGCCGGTGGGCGCAGCACCCCGAGGCCGGTTCCCCAATTCAGGGCCGGCGGTGTATAATGAAATCAACGGGGGGTATGGCAACATTCCCGGGGCTTCCGGGGATGGCAGCAGGTCGGGGGCGGCCCGCACGATATTCTGCCAGCGGCCCGACCCACCGGAGGCCCGGGTCCATACAACCTTTTCCGGAGGAGAGGCTATGTATGCGATTATCAGGCGGTATAAAACCACTGCGGCGGCCGAGGTGGCAAAAAGGGTGGAAGAGGAATTCGTTCCCCTCATCAGCAAGGCCCGGGGGTTTCTGGGCTACTATGTGATTGACGAGGGATGCGGCTCCATGGCCTCCATAAGCATCTTCGCGGACCGCGAGGCGGCCGAATACACCAACAAGCTGGCCGCGGACTGGGTGAAAGATCACCCCACGGCGCTTCCCGAACCGCCGGACATCACCTCGGGCGAGGTTCTGCTGAACAGATGAGGCCCGCCGGAGCCGGTTGAGCCCCTTCAGGGCACGACGTAAAAGCCGGGTTTTTTCTTGGAGAGTTTCTTGGCGGCATACATGTTCTTATCCGCCTCCTTCACCAGTTCGTCCAATCCCAGATAGCTTTCCGGGCCGGTCTGGACCAGCCCCACGCTGAAGCTCACCGGAGTCTTGTTGGCCTTGCTGAATTTTTCGATGAGGCGGTCCACCACTACCCGGCTCTGCTTCAGGTTGGTGTTCTGCATGATGATGCAGAACTCGTCCCCTCCGTAGCGGACTCCCACATCATGGATCCGGATGGACTCCAGAACGGATTTTCCCACCAGGGCCAGCAGCCTGTCCCCGGCCTGATGGCCCTCGCTGTCATTGAGACCCTTGAAGCCGTTCAGGTCGAAATATGCCAGCGTCAGGCTGAAGCTTTCCCGCTCGGCCTGGGAAAGCATCCGGCGCAGCTGCTCGTTGAAGTCCCGCTGGTTGCCCAGGCCGGTCAGCACGTCTTTTCTTGATAGCTCGTCCAGCTGCCGGGTTCTTTCCTCAATGATGTCCTCCAGGCTGAGGGCGTATTTCTCCACCTCATCCTTGGCCGTTTCCACTTCGGCCACCAGCGAGTTGATGTAGGTATCGAACACCAGCTGCAGGTCGAACATCAGGATCTTGCGCAGGGCATTCAGCTTTTTCTGAATTTCCTTGGCCCCGGATGACGTTCCCCCCGCCTTGCCCTCCCCCAGCACCAAGCGCAGCAGGCTTTCCAACTGAAAGACCGCGGAAATATAGAGCTTTGGGGGGACCCCGATGCGCTTGTGAACCTTGCCGATGCGCAGGCGTCGGTTGACGTAGTCCGCATCGTAGAACCCGTCGAACAGTTCCAGGATATACCTGCGCATGGAGGCCCGCAGCCGCTGCAGTGATTCCGAATCACCGATGAGCAGGGCGATATCGGAAAATCCTGTCTGGTGTTCATAGAACTCCTCCACCAGGGAATCCAGCCTTTTGGCGATAAGGGGCCGGCATTCCTTTAAGAGGAGTTCATCCTCGCCGCTAAACCCCAGCAGCCGCTTGCGGCTGTCGATCTCCCTTTCGGTGATCTGCATCTGGTCGGCCAGGCTGGTGCTGGTTACCCGCTGAAAAACCCTGCTTTCACTTTCGGCTGTCATTTTTGTTTTTCCTCCGTGTCCGGTTTGTTTTCAAAGGGCCTGCCAAGACCCGGACACCGCTTTATTATTAAAAGGACCTGCCCTGCGGGACCCCGGCTTTGAGGAACGCACATTTTTTCTGGGCTCGACCATGTTTTGCCAGGCACAAGGAGCGTGTTCCGTGGTGTTTTTTTATTTGCCGGATAAAAACAACAACGGGAGACGGCTTTCCAGGGTTCCATATGCCGCCGGATTCAAAAGCCGGCCGCCAGCACTACCAGTATTTCATGCCGGTGGCTTTCAGGGGAACCGGCAGGTATTTTCAGGGCCCGGCCATAGCGGATGATGAGCGGCAGGCCCGCCAGCGAACGGATGCCCCAGTATAAACCCAGACCGGCGCCCGTCAGGGCGACCTGTTCATCCTGCGGGTCTGAGGTGCGCAGGTACGGCAGGTCCAGGGTGCGCAGGCGGGCTCCGTCCAGCAGGATGCTCAGCACCCTGTCCTCGGCAAACAGGAACTCCTGCTCCAGGTTCAGCACCACGCCCTGCCGGGCCCGGTATTCGTTGCGATAATATCCCGCCACCGAGTAGTTGCCGGCAAAGCCCCCCACGTTGAACCCGCTGAACAGATCCAGATTGCTCCCCCCCAGGGCGGAAAGCTTGAGCGTGGAGCGATGCTGCGCCAACCATTCCACCGGCTGGTTCCAGATCAGCTCCGCCCTGTTGAACACCGCGTGTTCTTCCGCATCGGGATCGAGAGCCCAGTTTTCAAGGCCCTGGCGCTCCCCCCGGGCAAGGGTGGCCGCCAGCCGGGCCTTCTTTCCGCCGGGCAGCTTTTCGCGGGACAGGATCAGCCGGGTGCTGTTCTGGTGGAAGTCCGAGGGGGTAGGTGCGCCGGGAAGAGTCTCGGGGGTATGCCTGATGGCGGCCTTGAGCCGCTCCAGCTCCAGGGTGGCCCGCCAGAGGCCCTCCGGAAACAGGTTCAGGGCCAGCACGCCCGCCAGGCTGTTGCCATAGAAGGACACTTCCTTCAGGCGGGTGCCGTCCAGGTAGATATCATCGCCATAACCCTCCACATAACCGGTATAGCGCAGGCGGTATCCCAGCCCCAGCGCCGGGGAAAACACATGGCGCAGACCGGCCTTCAGCACCACCGTGTCCAGGGTGACGTTCAGAATGCCTTCGCCCAAATACCCCCGGCTCTCGTGGTCCAGATAGACCACGCCGGAATCCATGCCCTGGCTGGTCTGCAGGGGTTTGATCAGCCCCAGGGCCACCAGGGTGGGGTAGTCACGGTCCTGGGCCCGGGCCGGGGCGCCGGAAAAAAGCAGGGCCAGCAGCCCCGCGAGCAGAATAACCGGAAGAGCCCGAAGCAGGGCCGTGCGCGCAGGCAGGGCGGCCGATATGGCGGCCCATAGGGTAGCCGGCAGGGTGGTTTTTCCTGGGAAACAGGCAGCGATCATGTTTTCAACTCAGCCGTTTATTCGGCCCGGCGGGGGCATTTCCACGGTGATTTCCACGGTGATTTCCACGGTGATTTCCACGGTGATTTCCACGGGATTTTCAAGCCAGGTTCTCATTATGATTCAAACTGTGATTCAAACTGCGATTCAAACTGCGATTCAAACTGCGATTCTCAAGGCAGATAACCACCGCAGATTCTTACAGCAGAGAATCACAGCAGATAATCACAGCAGATAATCACAGTGAATCCCTGAGCAGCTGCCGGTGGCTTGCCCCCACTGCGCCGGGGAGACCGATCAGGTATACGCCCCCGATCAGCAGTTCCACCACTCCCATCACACCCAGCATGGTTCCCTGGTTTTCCACAAACCCATACCACCCCAGGTGCACAAAGAGAATCAGCCGCAACAAGCCTATCCAATACACGATGGAGGCCCTTGCTGACAACCTGGCGGAGCAAATGAGCAGAACCACCCCGTAGAACACGGTAAGGAAGCCCAGCATTTCGGTCCATACCATCTGGGAGGGCCGGGATATGGCCAGGGAGTCCAGCAGACCGGGAAAGAACATCACCAGCCCGGCCAGTATTTCATAAATGCCTGTCCAGAATATGAATGCTTTCATGTTCGCCTCATCCGGAGTCGGTTATTACCGCATTTTCCCCTTCTGGCTCCAGCCTACGCCCGGAGGTGGAGCGCATTCAAGCCTTAGAGTGCGGATTGTGGGGCCATAAAAAACAAAAAAGCCGGAGCCTGAAGCGGCGCCGGCCTTCGGGAAAAGTGCCTGTGCTATGCAGAGAGCCGGGTCTACCGGGGAGTCCAGCCCGGGGTTTCCTTAAAGTTGATGATCAGGCACACGGCCTCGTCATCCAGCGCCCCCTCGATTCTTTCCGACTGCTGATCCGGGTCCGGCTGGGCCGGCGCATCCACTATCTGGGGGACTGTCATGTCAAAGCGACCGTCCTGCCTGAGAATGGTCATGGTGCGGCCCATCACGATATTGGTGAATTCGCACATGGCATCGTTCAGGGTATCGGCAAACAGATCGTCCTCATCCCGGATGCCCAGCAGATTGCGGGCAATGTTCCTGGCCACCCCCTCGGTGACCATTATGTTCAGTCCGCCCGTGATAGCGCCTTCAAAGGTCACCATAGTGGTGTATTTATAGACCTGCTGACCGATTTCTTCGGGATCCAGCTCATCAAAAAACATGAAGGCCATCTTATCCAGGACTTCATCAACTGAACTCATCAAGGCTTTTCTAACGTCCATCATGCTCCTGAATTCCAGGTTTACTCCCAGGCCGGATTTTCCGGCCCGGCCGCTATTCCGGTTGTCCTATCACCTTGCCGATCATCACTCCTATGTCATTGGGCGTAAACGGCTTCCTCACAAATCCAACCGCGCCCAACTCCAGACATATCTTCTGCGTTTCATCATCCGCCGAGGTGGAAACCACCACAATGGGGACCTTGGAATTGCCGGTTTCCTTCAGTTTTTTCAGCATTTCCAGGCCGCCCATTTTCGGCATGTGGAGATCAACGAAAGCGATATCCATATCAAGGCCGCCGACAAGGATCTCGTAGCCGTCATTTCCATTGTCGGCCTCGATGAACTCGTCAACCTTGTAATTGCACATCAGGATTGACTTCCTGAGGATGCTTCGCATTACTTTGGAATCGTCAACAAGGACAATTTTCTTGCCCATAACATCTTTCCCGGTTGGTTAATTAACAGTCGAAAAGTTTTCCGTCCTTTCGCAACCCAATTTTGCCGGTTCCTATTTCGAGGCTCACGGTCCTGCTGGAATTGCCTCCAATATCCTCACAATCAACTGTTATAGCATGTTGCCAGAGAATCTTCTTTGAGGCACGCGCATTTTTGACACCTATTTTGAACAACTGCTCATCATCGAGCATGCTCGCCCCCCCGAAAATACCAAACTTCATCCTGTTCCTGTCAGCCCCCTTGGCATACATTTTTTCCAGCATCAGGGGAATTCCCGTATCGGCGAACATGAAGGGATTTTCCTTGGCCCTGGCTCCGTGGTTGGCTGAGTCGGGCAGTTGAAAATGAAGCAGCCCCCCCAGCTTGATCTTTGTGTCGTACGCCAGAAGCCCGATACAGGAACCCAGGGAGTGGGTAATCAGCAGCGCATCCTGATCATTGGTGATCTTCATGTCGGATATGCTGACTGTAATTCGTTTCAGGTTCTGCATCTATTCTGCCGATAGGGAATAATTTTGGAAAAAGCAAAACTCTTTTTAATAACGATATCCGGAAGCTGAAGTTTTATCTCACCTTGATTATTTTCAATCCTGCTAAATATTTTCGTAAAAAATCAACAAAAAAAACCCCTCCTCCCTCAATACAGGCTCTGACCGGAAAAATATACATGGCGTAAAAGAAGCCTCCGGCGGGTTTCCGGCGGGATGATATTCTCAAAAGCCGATATTCCCGGGAGTCCGGGGGAAGGGAATAACATCCCTGATGTTCCCCAGGCCGGTGATGTACATAAGAAGTCGTTCAAATCCCACCCCGAAGCCGGAATGGGGGGTTGACCCGTAACGCCTCAGGTCCAGATACCACCAGTACTCCTCGGGGGAAATGTCCATGGAGTCCATTCTCCTGCGGAGGTTTTCCAGCCGTTCCTCGCGCTGCGAGCCCCCGATGATCTCCCCCACACCGGGCACCAGCAGGTCCATCGCGGCCACGGTCTTCCCGTCCGGATTCATCCGCATGTAAAAAGCCTTGATGTCCTTGGGGTAGTCGGTGACGAATACCGGGCGGCGGAGCTTTTTTTCGGCCAGGTAGCGCTCATGCTCCGATTGCAGGTCGTGGCCCCAGGCCGCCGGGAACTCGAATTTTTCACCCGATTCCTCCAGCAGCCTGACGGCCTCGGTGTAGGTGATGGTCTCAAAGGGTGATTCCAGCACATGGGTGAGCTTTTCCAGCAGACCCTTTTCGATCCGCGCATCGAAAAAGCCCATATCCCCCGGACACTGCTCCAGCACCCCGCCTATGACCGCCTTGATGAAGTCCTCCGCCAGGCGGAGATTGTCCTCCAGGCCGGCGAAGGCCATCTCCGGCTCGATCATCCAGAACTCGGCGGCATGGCGGGATGTATTGCTGTTCTCCGCCCTGAAGGTGGGGCCGAAGGTATAGACCTTCTGGAAGGCCTGGGCGAAAATCTCCGCCTCCAGTTGCCCGGAAACGGTGAGCCCGGCCTTCTGCCCGAAAAAATCGCGGCTGTAATCCGGCTCCTCCCCTCCCCGGCCCCAGTCCAGCGTGGTCACCCGGAACATCTCCCCGGCTCCCTCGGCGTCGCTGGCGGTGATGATGGGGGCGGGAAGAAACAGAAAGCCGCGCTCCTGAAAAAAGCCGTGCACCTGGGTGAACAGGGAGTTTCTCACCCGGGCCAGCGCCCCGAAGGTGTTTGAGCGCACCCTCAGATGGGCGATGGTCCTCAGGTATTCAAAGCCATGCCGCTTTTTCTGCAGGGGGAAATCATCCTCGGACCCTCCCGTCACCTCCAGGCTTTCCGGGCGCAGCTCAACCGGCTGGCCGGCGGCCGGCGACTCCACCAGCGGCCCGCTGACCACCAGACTGGCCCCGGTGGTGACATCGTCCCGGGCCTCCCAGCCGGGGCGGCCCGGCTCCAGCACCACCTGGAGATTTTCCAGGCATGATCCATCGTTGAGTTCGATGAAGGTCACGTCCTTGCTGTCGCGGCGGGTGCGCACCCAGCCCCGCACCAGGACCTGCTGCCCGGGGCGGCCCCCGGCAAGCAGTACGGCAATGCCGGTTTCGGCAGGTTGAGCGGATTCAGCCATGGTATTCACCTGGGGTAATAGTCCGGAGGAGGTTTCTCAGGGCGGCCCCTGCGGGGTCGTCACGATAGAAATACAGCAGGGCCCGGCAGTGGGCGGCATCGCCTCCCCGTTCGTTCACCCGGCGGGGAACAAGGTGCAGTACCGCCTCGCGGGGGACAAACCCCGCCTTTTCCCTGATTCCCGCACCGTTCAGGCCCTCGGCAATCAGCACCGGATTCTCGCCGGTGAGCAGGCTCAGATGGGCCCCGGAGGTCATGCGAAAGGGACTGGCGGAGGTCTGCCGCTCGATGGTGGTTGAATCGATGGCCACCAGCCCCAGCCCGGAACCGCGGATCAACTCCACGGCGTCATCGGCCAGCCAGGGTGCGTGGTAGTATCCGTCCTGCTCCGGGGTGAACTGGAATTCATCCCAGCCGGACATGACCGCGCCAAACCCGGTGAGGATCACCAGGGCTTCATAGCCGGCCAGTTCCTCCGCGCCCGGCAGCAACGCGGCATCCACCCGCTCGCAATAGGTAACCCGCCGTCCGCCGTCTGCCCGGGTGTGCGCTCCCGGCAGGGCCGGGTCCTCCGCCAGATACACCACCCGGGCCAGGCAGGGCCGGTCGCCCGGCCAGCGGGGGTTGTTCAGCACGTTTGCCAGGTCCGCGCCCTCGGCGTCAAAGTGCAGCGGCATATCCAGGTGGGTGGTGCAGTGGGACGAGATGGGCCGCATGTCGCCCCCGGCCTTCTGTCCGAATTCCCCGCGCATGTACAGGGACTGTCCACCCGAACGGGGTATCATGTCGCGTGTAGCCACCCCCGGCGCCGGGGGATGGCTGAAGTAGTTGGGCAGGCTCAGGTCGAATCGTATCAGATCAGCAGTCATTTGTTTTCCGGGCGGGAGCCCCGGTCCGGTTTTGCCCGTGCCTTTGCCCCCTGGGGTGTTGTATAATTCATCTGCCGGAACCCCTGGCAGGGCCAACGCGGAAAAAGGTACCATATTTCCGCGGTCGGCAAAAAGCCCCGGCAGGTTTTTTCACTCCGGAGGAGCCGCAGCACCTAACCCCGGAACAGTAACAGTGCCACGGCAGACGGCAATATCAGGGAGAAAGCGGAGGCCAGCCATGAAGATAAAAACTGTAATGAGTACGCCGGTGATTACCATCGGAATCGATGAAACACTGCTGACGGCCAGCAGGCTGATGAAAGAGAATAATATCAAACACCTGCCGGTGGTGGACCCTCAGGGCCGCCTGCTGGGCATAATGACCGACCGGGACCTGAAAAAAGCTTCGGCCTCCGACGCCACCAGCCTGGAAGTGCATGAGCTTCTTTATCTGCTCGACAGGATCCAGGCCGAGGGCGTCATGACCAGGCACCCCGTAACCGTCACGGCAGAATCTGATTTGCGCACCGCGGCGAAACTGATGGTGGAAAACAAGATCGGCTGCCTGCCGGTTCTCAAGGGCGAGGAACTCATCGGGATTATCACCAAGGACGACCTGCTGCGACTGGTCGCCAAGGGGGGCTGAACCAGGCTCCGCCCCCGGCATTCCGTAATTGGTTGTGCAAAACCGGCAAATTACGGATAGTGTTGTAATAGGCTAAGATTCAGACAGGTTCCAGGCCTGCCAGCCACCGCCGCCTCCCGGCAGGGGGTGCGAAACGGCTGGCGGCAGGAAAGTAAAAATCCCGGTTGTCTTTTCGCCAGCAACCCAGATATTCAAGGCAAATATACATCGAAGGCGCTATGCGTACTTTTAAAATAGGATTATTCGGATTGGGAGTCGTAGGCTCCAGCGTGGTTTCCATTTTGCGCAAAAACCAGGACCTGATTTACTCCCGGCTGGGAGCAGGGCTGGAAGTCACCCACGCCGTCACGGCCAACCCGGCCAAGAAGCGCGAGATTTCCCTGGAAGGGATCAAGGTCAGCTCCGACCCGGCCGATATTCTGGACAACCCGGATATCGACATCGTGGTGGAGCTTATCGGAGGCATCACCACCGCCGCCGATGTGGTTTTGCGGGCCATGGACGCCGGCAAGCCGGTGGTTACCGCCAACAAGGCCCTGCTGGCCGAAAAATCCCGGGAGATTTTCCACAAGGTCTATGAGAAGGGACTGCCCATCGGGATGGAGGCCTCGGTGGCCGGGGGCATCCCCGTGCTGCGCTCCCTGAAGGAGGGCCTGTCCGGCGAGAACATCCTGGAGATAACGGGAATTGTCAACGGAACCTGCAACTATATCCTCACCCGGATGACCGAGGAAGGAGCGCCGTTCGCCGAGGTGCTGGCAGACGCCCAGCGGCTGGGTTACGCCGAGGCCGACCCCAGCTTTGATGTTGACGGGGTGGACGCGGCCCACAAGCTGGCCATCCTGGTCAATCTGGCCTACGGCACCATGGTGCCCTACGGGGATATCTACTACGAGGGCATCCGCGGCATCACCCCGGAGGATATCGCCTATGCGGGGGCCCTGGGCTTCACCATCAAGCTGCTGGCCATCGGCAAGCTGGAAAACGGCCGCGTGGAGGCCCGGGTTCACCCCACCCTGGTGGCCGAGGATCACCTTTTGTCATCGGTGAACGGGGTATTCAACGCGGTGTTCCTCACCGGGGACAACGTGGACGCCACCATGAGCTATGGCCGTGGTGCCGGCGGCCTGCCCACCGGCAGCGCCGTGGTGAGCGACATCATAGACATCGCCCGCAATCTCAAACTGGGCATTCCCGCCAAGATTCCACCCCTTTCGGTGATCAGAGAATGCCTCGCCGAGCGGGCTGTAATGCCGATCCAGGACATCAGCAGCGAATACTACCTGCGGTTCCAGGTGCGCGACCAGGTGGGCGTACTGGCCACCATCACCAGGGTGATGGGAGAGAACGGCATTTCCATCCAGTCCATGCTCCAGCCTTCGGTATCAGAGCATCCCGACGAGCCGGTGCAGGTGATCATCACCACGCACCGTGCCCGCGAGTCTGACGTGCAGAACAGCCTGAAGACCCTGGAGCCCATGGAATTCATGGCCGGAGGCACCCAGCTGATCCGCATCGAACGCTTCCAGCCGGAACTCAAGGACTGATACCGGGATTCCCCGCACTTGCGGGGGAGTGGAGGGGGGCTCAGTACAGCCAGGAGCGGGGCCGGCCCCGGCTCAGCAGGGCATCCAGGCCCCAGGTGCGCCCGGAGCGGGTGCTGGCCAGCACGGCCAGCAGCACCGTCTGGGTCAGGGCAGCCGCCAGGGCCGCGTCCGATTTATAATATGCCAAAAGACCCTGCAGGGCCGCCAGGCCCAGCCCCAGCAGCGCCCCCGGAACCGAAAACAGCCCCAGGCACAGGGAAACGCCCGCTACCAGCCCGATGATCACACCCAACCCCGAGCAGGCCTCCGCATAGGGCAGCATGATTTGCCTGATCATGTTTCGCACCAGGGGCATGGGATGCTGGAGCGAGTGCCCGGCCAGCAGATCGGCGTGTTGCAGCACCCACTGGGGAGTGGTCCAGGGCCAGGGGGAAAATGCCAGGTGGGCAAAGGTCTCCCGGAGGATCATGATTCCGCTGAAAATACGCAGCAGGGCCAGCCCGCGCTCCGATTGCCTGGACTCCATGATAACCCTCCCGAAAAATGAATCGCCGGTGTCTGTTTCCGCACCGGAGCGTTTTCGTTGCAGCCACCCGGACCGAAATGCCGGGTCGGGTGACTGACCGGTTATAGCCGGGAAACGGCCCGCGGGGCAACTTTGTCAGGATCCCTTGAACACGGGCAGCCTTTTTTCCAGGAAGGCCCGGCGGCCCTCCTTGAAGTCCTCGCTGTCAAAGCAGGTGTCCATGGCCTTCTTGACGGCCTTCATGTCCTGCCGGGAGGGTTCCTTGAGCAGTTCCCGGATGGCCAGTCCGATGGCCTGCACCGAAAGGGGTGCGTTGGCCGCGATGCTCAGGGCCTGTGTTTTAACCTGCGCCTCCAGCTTTTTGCGGGGAAACAGCGTGTTGAGCATTCCCATCTGCAGGAACTCCTCGGCGGAAAAAATGCGGGCGGTATAGAAAATCTCCCGGGTGTATGCCGGGCCGACCAGCTCCAGCATCTGGGCGATGCCCCGGGGGCTGTACCCCACCCCCAGACGGGCCGCGGGGATTCCGAAGCGGGCGGTATCAGAGGCCATGCGAAGATCACAGCCCATGGCGATGGCCACCCCGCCGCCCATGCACCAGCCGTGGATCATGGCAATGGTGGGTTTGGCTGCATTGCTGATGGCATCCACGGCGGCGCCCACCTTGGCGTCATACGACTCGGCGATTTTAGCGTTGCTGCGCATCTGGTCGAACTCCATGATATCCGCGCCCGACACAAACGCCTGGTCACCCTCGCCCCTAAGCAGGATCACCCGCACCTCGCTGTCCTGCTCGAATTCGGCAATCAGCCCCGGTATCTGCTCCCACATGGCATTGGACACCGCGTTGCGCCGCTGGGGATTGCTGAATATGATCCAGCCCAGCGGCCCTTCCTTACGGGCGAGCATTTCACCCGGCCGGTCCGCTGCAACGTTTCTTTTTCTGATCATGGATGATCCTTTTTTTTATTAGAAGCTATCTCAAAAAAACAACCATGCCTCCGGCGGGCCGGTGGGCACTGCCCCCCGGCACCCCCAGGAAGGGGTTGGCGAACCCCTTCACCCCTGTAACAGCCATTAATGCAATGGAATACAATTTTACGCTCCGTTTAAGCGGGTGCAGGGGGCAGCGGTCTAGAGTGCCG
>Ga0224501_10003946_pt1 | contig 11701 bp, 5 predicted proteins | sample SF_Oct11_sed_USG_4_FD_169105 | JGI IMG/M metagenome (GOLD analysis project Ga0224501, IMG submission 169105) | Sediment microbial communities from San Francisco Bay, California, United States - SF_Oct11_sed_USGS_8_1 | ecosystem: Environmental > Aquatic > Marine > Sediment | place: USA...
GTCTATTGTATATTACACCGTCCATAATAAAACCGTGAGCATCATACTTATAGCCTTTAACTGACCTTTTGACAAACAGAGCAGGGAAGCTCTGGTTTATCACATCATGCCTCACCTCCTTCACATCTATAGGGTGAGGGGGTGCTATTTTTACAACCAAACACATGATGCTTCGGAAACATAAGGTATGTTAGCAAAAATGTTAGCATTTTCGAGTGATACATTTTGTTATTCTCTGTAAACATTTCGAGATGTCAACCTATCGTATCTGCTGTTACTCAGTTTGGTCTTCACCACCAGACTTTTAAACTTGTTCAAAGTTTGGAAAGTTTTTTCCATAAAATAAAAAGGATGATTCTGAGATAAATATCCTTTACAAACGCAGCATAATCATGAGGAAATACTAAAAACTTTGAAAAGGCAATAAAACCTGACCCCTTAACCTTTGATAGTTTGGTAGTATTCACTATAGAGTCCTACTTATATGAGTACAATTTATTCAATTCAAAAGGCAAGACAAGAGGTTTTAAGGGCGAACATGGCAGGCCACCCCATTGCTCCTGCATCATGAACCATGAGACATCGTAAGGTCTCTGTATGAAATGATGAAAGAAAGGGGTTTGTATCACTAAAAGCATGACTGGACTTAACATCTGTGTCAGAGTCTTGCATCGGTGCTAGAGATATATTGACACAATCAATGAAAGATGGTTCTTAACTGGGGCTTTCAGTTCTATCTATTGTATAACATCACAAGCCAAATCTGAGTTATCACGATCACAAGCTTATCATGTTCGATTTCCGGTCAGGCAAAAACCTTATGTCCTTTATCCTTCACAACACCCTGGCACCCAAACTGATCAAAGACCTGGGTACTTCTCATTCTTGGCCGATCTCAAAGCCTTAAGCACCACTCTGTGAAGAGTTACGGTATTCGCAGGGATCAATCTCACTAGTAGAAAGTCAAAGACAGTTAAGTGAAAAGGATTACCCTGCATCGTTTCGTAAATCTAATATTTATTGACCAACACAAGCCAAATCGAGAGTTTTGGATCTAGTCTGATGTACGAACTCCAGAAAAGGTAGGCGTGTCCGCAGCTTACCAGTACGTGCACTAATAAGAAGACGCACCTGAATCAATGGGTGCTCAGGGTAAGATGAATTGTTGGCGTTCCTGGCATTTACACATTTTTTTAGTTTTTTAGCTGTCCGGTTCTATTAGCCAACTATTTCCTCCACTTTTTCCTTACTCACCTGAATACCTTGTGGTTGTTGGACTCACAGATACCTCTTTTGTCATGATGAAGCCCAAACTACACAAGAGAATCCAACGAGTTAATGTCAGGGCGAGGCCTGTCTGTCGACCCCAAACTAGCTCCAAATTATAAATTCTGCATTCAAAATCAGATAGTTTTGGCTAAGTACGCTGTCAATGTCTGATGGTGAGTGATTGAACTAGTAAATTTAGGACTCACCGTTTGCTACCGGGGTACGCTGTACGTTCCCTTGATCAGCTACCTCTCATTCTATTTAGACCAGTAAAGCTAAGAGACCAGGACAAAGACAAAGAGCTCAGGCTGAGAAGAATCTAGAAGCTAAAGAACCGCAGGCCTCTGCATTCACTGAGGAAGACTTTGAGAAGCTCGTCATGAAATATTAGCTTTGTAAAAATGGGGGGATACTTATAGCTAACCCAAGTATTTGCTGGGCACTCTGTGGTGAAATGCGAAGAAATTTATTGGAAACAGTTTATGAAGACATAGATGTGAAAAGTGCTATTCATGGGTGGATGTATCTTTGCATTCATATTCAGATTATATCCACATGGCAGACATCAGCGAGACAGAATGTTTTCTTACACATGGGACATGGAGCTGTACCAGACAGCCAGCTCGATGAATTACTCTGATTCTGACGATGGCAGAACCACCTCGCCATGCAGCTCACACACCATAAGGGCTTGCAGAAACACTGGCCACATGAACCTTCATTTGCCTCTTCACAACGCTTATCCAACTTCACATTGGCAGGATCTTGAAAACACCCGATGCATAGATCCAGGTCCTGGTAAAGAAAGTGTGGTTAAACTCTCGCAAATCACAGAGAGGCCTTCTTATACACAATACGGTGTCCAATGATTACACATAATTCTATCATAGCCCATAAGCCGGGTTGCATTTTAATGTTATTTTCATTGAGGCACTCCCCAAGGGGTCTCGAAATTGTGTTCTGCCGAATAAAAGACCTCCATTAAAGGATCGAGTATTAGGTCAGGTCGACAATAAAACCGAAGCAGAGTGAGTGACAATTTCTCCTCTTTACCGGGTTCTTTTCCAGCATAGCTTTATGCTGGTCCAGTTTTATTCTAAGACCATGATCATACACTTGTTGAATGATTATGTCAAAAGGGCCCCACAACGCGACCCAGGGTTCAATAGTCCGGGATCTGACGCATTGGGTTTTTTATATTGTGAAAATATAAGTATATGTGAGTGAGGCCATCATTGTATTCCTACCTGCCCAGCCTGCATCGGGTCGTATTGATATCGTGGATTTTTATCAACATGTGATATAAAAGCATCTATAAATCTATCTGTGAGCGATTTTTTTATTATGACGTTGCGTGTATTGGTGATTTGAGTTTGCACTTTTGCCTTGTATTCCCCATAATCCACAGCATTCAGCCTACAATGAATAAATCCAAGGGATGGATTACACTCATGAGGACTTACTAACCGAAATATAGCATCAGACCTAAACATGGCAGTTCAGATGAATTTGTTTTACTAAAAATCAACTTCTAACTCGCAACGCCTTCATACATAAAAAGCTGATGGTGATTAAAAGTACTGCACAGCCGTTTATGCAAGTGAGAGAGTCGCAGGTCCAGTAACCTGATATCTGACTACCCATAATGCAGTATTACTTTTATTTAGCACAACACTTACAAGATGGAGAACTTGGATACGTTTCTGTTCGCAGGTATTACATCAATCACAAGCATCTGAACTCCATGGGGTGAGTCAGTGGAGAGGGTTAACTCTTGACTATTTCTCAGCTCTAGTCGACAGTTATGTTGATTCACTATATCTAAGCCGTATGTGCCAACCTTCAGTATCCAATTGTCAGTTACGTGGAGCTGGAAAGGTCACAGTAAATGGTATTAGGCAACGGGATATTAACATATACAATGACAAGTTTGTCGTAACCGGACCAACGAGTATATCGAGTCCGTGATGGCAAAAGATAGAAAGGAGGATGTCCATGCAGCGAGTATTTGTGCTACGAATTCGAGTCTAACTGTGCATTCAGACTAAACCGATTATCCGGTCGGTATGGCTTACTGATTCTGAGTAGAAAACTAGCCGATGAAATGTCCCAATTGTCTTTCCACAGGTGTTACGTTGTAGTTTATCCGCATTACAATTGGTGAAGCATTGACCAATAGGATCGCGGTAGGTCGTTTATGTGGAGTACCGCGTTTCTGTTGTGACGTCTCTAAGTTACTAGGACTGTTCTTTGTTATGACGCCCCGGAAACGAGGCAAGATAAAAGGTGTGCGATGATAAATCTTTGTCAAGTCGCAGATTATTGGTCACTGCATTTGCTTGATTTCGATTGGCTAAAACTATACCGATCATCGGCAGGTTTTGACTGATCGCTAAAGAGCTCAAATCCTACTACTGATTGGCCCTTCCCAATGGACTGCCGATAAACAATTCGATCAGTAAGCCCTACCGACCAGGTAATCCATCTAGTCTGAATGCACCTTAAGTGCGCATGACTACCATTACCTTTTGGGAGTAGGCTCCAGAGTGGAATCTGTCAGGTCTTCTCATTTCCATGTTGATATCAGCCGCTACATTCTGCCAGTTAGTCTCACTGGGTACAAGCATTCGCAATGTGCACACCAGCGGGTGAAAAGACCAATTGTCCATCGACCAGTAAAAAATGCACATAGCGGCAGAAATGGGCAGAGCGAAGGCAGTGGCGAAGAATGTGAGCCATGGCAGACTGAGGTTTGGCAGATCATGTATATAGATATCTGGTCGACACCACATTAGTAACACCGCATAGCCTAAATAGTGAACAAGGTGCTTTTATTATTAGCCGTTAAATGAAAACTAGTTTCTAGGTTTATATGCAGGGAGGTCCGTCGAACAAAACCCTTTGTCATCTATTTGTGAAGTGACGACGTATGAAAATCATGTGGCTCCATACTGCGTCGACTCTAGATTAAAACAAAATATTTGGTCAAGGTATGTCTCAAATTATTTTCAGACAGGAAATTTTACAGCGACTTATCCTAAAACCTGTGCTAATGTAGCTTATCCAATTTTGGAGTTTTCTCGGTCTTCGCATGGCCAGCGTTCGCTGTAGCCCAATACGGACTTTTCTCGTCGATAAAGGCGATCGGTGACGAAGGACTCCTTGACGAACCTTCCTCATATAAACCTAGCGAGTGAAAGCAGACACTGGCAAATCAATATTCCATTGTAAGTGACATAGGAATGTCACTGGCCAGTGTGAGTATGAGGCCAGTTAAATTTTGCATCAGTATATTGCCCATTGACAAAGCTTAGAAGGAACTGTATTGCCATTAGGCTAAGTAAGCTAAGTAAGTTTTAACTCACCAAGAGGCATAAGCGAGTGAATCAGCAGAGTTAAGCTCGACCGTCTCACATGATATCTGAAAAAGTCCAATCTCTCATCCCCAAGCTGCTTTCCAAATATATTCTGGACTGTGAATCCGGCTTCAGCAATTTCCTGAGGGGGTATAACAAAGCATAAACATGCTACGCCGTACAGAAATCCATAGGTAGTCTCAAGTTCAAAACTGGTCATGACCGAGAGCGTTACTCCGGATAAGTGTGAATAGCGTTTGACAAAAAGGTAAATCAGTAAATGTATGGCATCACTGATAGCCGTAAATCGGTGACATAAGTCACTGCATAAACCGCTTAGTGCCAAGTATAGGAAACAATGTTGACACAGGAAGTAAACACAGGCAGTTTCTTGTCTCCTTTACCAAAGACTTGCAAAAAGCGGGCAGGAAACGATCGGACCACATAGGCCGATATACCCGGTTTGCGCGCTCCTTATTTAGTAAGTTCAACCTAAGCGTTTGAGGAATCCATGGTCATTGTAGGTTTCACAACATGGCAGCCTCCATAGAACGACAAAATCTCTCAGGAAGGAATAGATTTGTGAGGTAAACCATCCCGGATAATAGACCACATCCTTCACTTCCCTGGAACGACCAGTGCTGTCACTTACAGGGCAGTATAGCTTATCATTGGCCTAAGTTTCTTAGCCTAAGGGTAGGATATGCAATTGATCATTTTTACCGCATTCCCGATTTCGTGATTCACAATCACACACTTCACTCAGTTCACAGTTCACACTCACGATGACTGGCTCTGAGCGAGACTGGCTCCACTGAGTGAATCAGTGACTAGGCATTAGGAAGTATTGAGCACCTACATACCCGTGCCCGGTACTTTCGAAACTATATACCCGGGTACCAGGTACCCTCCCTTCGAAACTATCTACCCGACTCGACACCCTGTACCGTGTACGGTGTACCCTCGAAACCATACACATCCATCAGAAATTTTACTGGTACCTGTTTTCGAGAGTAGGGGGTCCATGGTTTCTGAGGTATGGGGTAGAGGGTACATACTTTCTCACTACCCGGCATTTAGTGAAGTTCACTCAAATCAGAATCAATCAGTCACTCATCACTGCCACTGACAAACTGAGATTCTACTCATAATGTGACTCGCAGTTGCACACAGCTGCTCTGTCTAAATCTAACACTCTATCGGTCACTGAATGAGTAGTCAGTGAGAACTATTCAGCAAAGACTGCAGATCTGCGACTATAGTGAGTCTGATGTGACGATTTGTACTCACTCAGACTACACACACTAGACTTATATTAGTGACACACAAAGCACACCTAGTTGCTAACTACTAATCTAACTCTGAGTTTGACTAAATGGTAGTCGTTTAGTCAGGTGTTGGCCGTAACCCACAGTTACCCAATTACTGACTGCCGCTGTGTTACATCAAACAACTAATAGAAAGAGACTCACACAGCACCTACTGAGGTCATCAGCCAAAGAACAGTAGTGGGGTGTTAGCTCACCAGGCGTATGTAGAACTTTAGTACCAATACTCTCAAGGTAATGTTGCTTTTATAACCATTTTATTTTACCTCTAACGCTAACTCACTAACTTTGGCTTTGGCGCATCTCTAGTGTATTAATCGGTATGTGAGTTTTTGTAAGTCGCGAAATTGTTCCACTTGTTCGTTCAGAGTCAAAATCGCTAGCGTTGAAGTGGCCATATGCGGTATACCACTGTACGCTTCTCTAGATACTACTCAAACAAAGCTTGATCTATTAGTTATTTTTGCTCCATCATACTCCTGAGCTATTGAGTTGTCGTAGTGCTAATAAGTGAAACAATCAGTACCAAATAGGGAGTGCGGGATAGTGGGATAGCTCAGTGGTAGAGCACTGGGCTTGCAACCGTGAAAACCCCGGTTCAAATGCAGGTTACAGTGGACCATTGTTGTGAGGGCTCCCCACATTTATCCTAGCACCTACCGCTCCAACAAGCCTCAGACTTAGAAGGTCTATTGAATAGGATGGCCAAGTGCCCGTCTAGTTTTAAAAAAGTGAGGCTCATTCTTATATATGGCTCAACAGACATGGTCTGGGTGTGGTTGGATTGGTACACCATTTGATGAATCGGTGTTATGCATATGTTGTACTCTAGAACTCACAATGTTACTGGTTGTTCTATTCCCTATATAGGTATGGTACGCATGAAAGGCACTACAGTATAGACACAGATGACTCGTCCAGTGTGAATGATTCATTTGAGATGGAGTTAGAGTCAGAGGGGCTATTCCCAAAGAGGAAATCTCGTTGGAAACGGTTTCAGGATTTTTTGTGTACGGACTGGAAAGCTCACATTGGAAGGTATAAAAAACTTGTGATTGTTGTTTTATGTTATGCTCCATGTTTCATAGGTGCGTTTTCTGCTCCTCATGCCAAATTTAGCGTTTACTGAACACCCCCAGCTTGGTTATCTTGAGTTCAGCACAATGAAGGGTAAACTTCTGTTCTCTAGATTAGTGGAGTGAACATTTGAGAGCTATTGCTACAGTCATTAATTCCCATGAAGGAAATGAACCCCCCCCCCACTCCGATTTCTCTGGGGTTCATTCAATGTTTTGGATTTGTGGCTGTATGGTTGCAGGGCTTATCTCTAGTTTGGCTTATCTCCTAAGTGTTCGGATGTAATGTACACAAAACTAATCTCAACGTAATACTCTATATTGTAGATGCTGCGAGCGGATATTACATCGGTGCAGGAAGCCTATAGAATATCACCCACGCACAGTTTACATTGGCAAGATGCCTTTAGGACACAGCATTATAAAGTATCCGCCCAATGTGATCCGAAATCAGAAATATAGTGTTATCTCCTTCATACCTATGGCGAGTGTCTGACAGTCATACTGACTAGTATCGTCAGTCATGGTCGCCTGCATATAGCGTATATTAGTTACCTCCCGAGTCACATCTCTCAGTTGAGAGGTCTGTGGAAATGAGAGCTGACGATTATCAGATCAGAGCTTCCCATTATACTTGGAGTTTATAGACTGAACTCAGTGTATTGGGTGTTTTTACTAATACGGTGCATACTCTCACCAATCGATTATGTTTTTGAGAGTTAACCTCATTTCTATGCTATCTTTTGTAGGTTTTGTTTGAACAGTTCAAATTCTTTCTTAATTTATACTTTCTGGTGATGGCCTGCACCCAGTTTATACCCGAGGTTAAGATTGGTTATCTGTACACATACTGGGGACCATTGGTAAGTATATACCAAGTGATTTACAAACAGGTCACATGAATGGCTAGTTTACACTTCACCTAATGGCTACTGCATACTTGCCGGTAGTGGCAAGGCACCTCTCACCGAGTGAAATGTTTGCACTAATAAGTTTAGATAATGATTTTGTTTAATCCCATACTTCCCCTTGCAGAGTTTTGTGATCGCCGTGACGATGGTCCGTGAGGCGTTGGATGATATCCGCCGATACAGACGAGATCGAGAAGTGAATGCTCAGCTCTACAAGAAACTCACCCTCTCTGGCGAGGCTTTCATTCCCAGTAGTGACATCACCGTTGGGGATCTTATTATCGTAGAAAAAGTGAGTGATTATTCGCAATCTTATCACATATGCGCCGAACGATACAATTCAGTGATTTTGATGCCCATCGATTTCAAAGCTCCAAGATAAGATCATATTCTTTTCCATGTATAGCATTACTAAGCCCCATTAAGAAGGTCCATCCGTGTGACTGGCTAACACTACCTACCTCTGGTGGGCTGCTGAACCGTCAATCATCCCGCATTGTTTGATTCGGAGTTGAAGAACCGTTTTTGGACATGCATTGATTGTTTCAGAACCAGAGAGTTCCAGCAGATTTGGTGTTTTTGAGAACATCAGAAAAGTCTGGGGCATGTTTCATTCGTACTGATCAACTCGATGGAGAGACGGACTGGAAACTTAAGCTAGCCGTGGAGCAAACTCAACGAATGGAACAAGACACGGTCTGTCATGGGCCTTGATAGTGACCTGCCCTCATGATCTCCAAATTTAGCCGATTTGATGAGAAATGGTTTATCATTTTACTTTGTGTTGAACCTCTATCAACGCTGGAAGCCAGTTTTTCTGCCCAAGTATTTGATATCAAATCATGTAAATCATGATGGATTTTATGTCCATGTTATCATGTAAATCATGATGGATTTCATGTCCATGTTATCTCCTAAACCAGCATATAACCAGGGGATGGTGTTGATATCATGTTACCTTATTGGTCCATAAGACTACAGAAGCTTTGTTCAGTGGGGATGAAGTGTGTGCGTATACATACATATCACCCATCTCTATCTGGTTGCTTGTAGGATATCTACACTATGGCATGTAGTGTCTACGCAGAGAAACCTCAAAAAGATATTCATAACTTCATAGGCACATTTAGTAAGGTAAGCGCTGTCGCCGTAATATTGCTATAGCTTATGATGGTGTATGATAGAGTTTTCCTCCAACCTCATAAACAGTAGAAGCATTTCCTTAAAAGATAATATTCTTAATTTTCTGTCCGTAAGAATTGTAGAAATTTGTTTTTTTCTGCCAAGTAAATTGATTGGAATTGAGGTTGCAGTGCGGATTTTAGCGTGATCCTAGTATATTTCGCCTTCAGAGGTTACTGGTGTTAAGGCACAGGTTTGGTTTATAGTTCGAGTGCTGTTTTGTCTTCAACCCTCATTGGTTTTGAACCATGATGTTAAGTAAAAGAGCCCCTCCCCCATTGATCGTGGATTAAGAATGGTAACCTTCTCAAGTCATGGTAGCTCAGTGAGAGAATGAATGTCTCACCCTTGTCCTCTCCATGGCCTCTCCGAGGGTTCAATTCCCGGACATGGCAGAGTTTTTCGAGTGATTTTTCCCTGGCTGATCACACTCTGCCAACCCGTCCTGAGCCGGCGTGGCAGAAAATGGCTCAATCCCCCCCTCAATGGCACCACACAACCTGCAGACACCGAGGAGGAAGGCCAAAGTCCAACCATGGACAGACAATGGCTGAGGCAAAACAAAAAACCTTCTTTAGGGAGAACACAAAAAGTAGTAAATGTGGTGAATGGAATCACCACATGACAAGTCAATGACTCAGTTAGGCAGTTTCTGCACTATACCGAACATTTCTCCGGAATCTCAAAAACAGAAGAATTACTCAAATGATGTACTATCAAACTATTGATCCATTTCACTGTCCGTGAAGTACAGCTGATGCTGACACTGACACATCTTAGAACATTCAGAGTACACACATTAGATAAGCAATTGTGATGGTTTACAGTCTGAAGATGAAAGGGAGGAAGCTTCACTGAGTATTGATAATACCATCTGGGCTAATAGTGTAGTGGCTTCAGGCACTGCGATGGGTGTGGTTGTCTACACTGGCTGTGAGACACGGAGTGTGATGAACACATCACAGCCAGCCAGCAAGGTTAGTAGGGACTTCTACTGCCCTGTATGCAGGTATTTACTTCTCTAAACTAAAGTTAGGGAGCGCCATGCAAGCTGTTCTTGGTGACACTTTCTCAGTAGATTGTGGTATTGCCTTTCATAATAGGCTACTGAAGCCGTGATGGTCCCACATTCGTTTTGTTGTTGTGGCTGTCATTGTTGTTGTTGTTGTTGTTGTTGTTGTTCTTGCGATCTATGTTGTTGTTCCTTGTAGGTTGGATTGGTCGATCTGGAGATTAACTTCCTCACCAAAATTCTGTTTCTAGCTGTCATCGTACTGTCTGTAGTTATGATGATAATCAAGGTGAGTTAGGTATGAGAGCACCTACAATTCCTGACGCGAATGAGTGAGTAAATCAGGCTACTCTAACAACGCATTGCGGTCTTGTGTCCACTGTGTACTGGTATGGTCTCCATGTTACATTGCTATAATTGTATAGGCAACATGGCACTAACTGTACAGAGAAATGTCAGCTCCATACAAAAAGCATCATTTGTCCACCATTTTCTGTCTGTTGGGTGAGCCCGGTCACCCAAGTTTGACCAGGAGACATCAGCAAGATTGTGTGGATTTCGATTGAACAGTCAGTGGTGGTATCTGGTATTTTTTATGTCTTATGGGGTTTGTGGTCCGTGATTGGTCATGAGCAGCTGAGTTTACTAATTATGGGAGCCCCACTGGAGCATTTACAACTATAGACTGCTTAATTATCTTTCTCATTTTGCTGAAAAGTGGCTGGAATGTGTCTACACGTTTCAGGATGACACCTGTGAAATCATTTCTTTATCAGGCCACCCATTCAAAAATCCAAATGGTCCATGTGTTATCATTGGATGAGACACATTAGGTTACGTGTAAAAATCTTAGCAGCATCTGACACGGAATCTGATTATGCAATACGACCCACTTGGGTGTTGTCCCCAACATGTATATGTTAGCCAAGTGCATATAGAGAGACCATTGTATAAGAGCATGTTGAAAACTTAAATAACGCTTTAACCAATAGCTATGAAGATGTGTTGTGTTGTAGGGCTTTGATGGACCGTGGTATCGGTACCTGATGAGATTTGTTCTGCTATTCTCATATATAATACCCATCAGTCTGCGAGTGAATCTGGATATGGGAAAGGCTGCCTACAGCTATATGATACAGAAAGATAAAGAGATAGAGGGTACAGTGGTGAGAAGTACAACCATACCGGAAGAGCTAGGTAAGCATCTGCAACTAAATGGTCTAACCATACCAACTTCCGATACGTAGATCTAGATATTCCAGGGTTATGGGCTCAGCTGCTTCATCCCGTCATATAGCATAGCAGCTTCATTCACTCGCCGCGATAACATCGCTCCATGTTCGATGGCCGTTTTCTACTCCGAAACGATACGGTAAGCTAGCATTACCACGTATTCTGCTCCGAAACGATACGGTAAGCTAGCATTACCACGTATTCTGCTCCGAAACGATGCGGTAAGCTAGCATTACCACGTATTCTGCTCCGAAACGATACGGTAAGCTAGCATTACCACGTATTCTGCTCCGAAACGATACGGTAAGCTAGCATTACCACATATTCTGCTCCG
>Ga0224501_10003947_pt1 | contig 11700 bp, 10 predicted proteins | sample SF_Oct11_sed_USG_4_FD_169105 | JGI IMG/M metagenome (GOLD analysis project Ga0224501, IMG submission 169105) | Sediment microbial communities from San Francisco Bay, California, United States - SF_Oct11_sed_USGS_8_1 | ecosystem: Environmental > Aquatic > Marine > Sediment | place: USA...
GCATTAGTCTGTATTGACTTTCGAAGCTTCCACTATATTCGTACTCCATTCATGACATTTTATACTGGTATATCATAATAGGGATTACGTAACTTACAGGAGCTCCATTATTACACGTACTAACATTATATATTCTACCATAGCTCATCTTCTAGTTACAAGTTTAGCATACTGCTAGTAGGAAGATATAGGGTTATGTGTTGTAAAATAAGAATACCCTGCTGGTAAGATTCTGCAGATCAGAGAGTTGTTTATCCACTTTAAAAATTGTCTGTTCCTGCACTGCTAGCTCTTCCTGAATATGCATCACATCAGCCCTGCAATCATATTATTTAACCTGTGAATCAGTCTCATGGGAAAATACATTCAGTGTCGCCATGGAGTGATGGGGTGGATAACTCTAAGAGTGTAACTGGCATAAATATCTGTGTAACGAATAATACATGAGAATATGAAGAGCTTCCTGCTCATTCAGAATCAATAAAAACCTATGGAAAAAAAATAAGGAGAAAAGTGACACCAGTAAATGGCATCAATTGAGTTGCTGTATAAAGAAACTTCTATTCAGCTTCATTTTTTTAGCTCACATGTATCACATAGATGCCTTCCATGTTCTCAGTGAATTCCAAATTCAAGAAAATTCAATCACTATCTCTATTGGTCATGCAGGGGTACGGAGTGGTTGATGGGTTGTGGTACAAATGTTACCATTTTTGTCACCATTAATTGCATTTATGAATTTATCAATCTTTTTATTACTAAAATACAAACCAAAGACTGTTGGTAAGCTCGACTAGCTTGGTGACCTCATGCTGGTTGTCCCTCTCCTCTAGTTCTTGTAGGTGCATGCTCACTTTACCCATCATATCTTCGAAGCTGAGTAACTGACTCTGGTACCTCCCCTGAGTACCCGAGAGGTCTGCAAAGCTCACCTACAGATGAAACAAACTCTGCAGATTAAATCAGGTACCGCATGCTCTGTACAACATAACTGCTACGCAAGGTTCAGTACAGTCTTGGTGTGGCGAGATCACTCAATTTTTTATTCAGCTAAATAAAACATAGAGATGATGACACATCAAAACAGTACAATGGTTTATCAATAGACAAGATGGCAAAACTCAAATGGTACAAAGTAGATACAGACAGTTGTGACAATCACCACGCAGTTCAGCGAAAAATGGATAACTCGCGAAACACTAGTGATATCACCTAACCTGCAAATCATATAAATCTCTCTGCATCGCCATACTCATGTTCATTGCGGCTATCAGTTGCCCATTTTCATTTGCTGCTGCTTTCAGTGAGGTGATCTCCATTCGCTGGCTTAAGCTTTCAATCTACGGATATAATTGGATTTTTTATTCACATAATCTTCTTCGTATCTTCATGACAGGGCAGCGGTCAGGAGTGGTGCAGAGGTTGGCCTACTGAGCCTTCGGTTCAGCGTTTCCCAGGGTGCACCATTAGGAGACTTTCTGCTTGCACCCACGTGCCCCATAGAGAAGGTAACTCTATCGGAGGGCTTCCTTTATTTAACGTTGGGATCCGAAACCGATGAGGGTATCGCGAATGACAAACTGGGAATTGAACCCAGGACTCTGGGTCCAAAGCACAATATGCTATGCACTAGGCTATCGCTTCACATAATGACACATTAGCTCAGACGAATGGATGGACAAACATACATTCTTGTTTTGGATTTTCTCATCTAGTCTGTGATAGATTTCAATGAGACCTCAACACATAGGAATACCCAATCTAAGGAATTAAGTCTTTTAAGATTCTCCTTGATACCGACTCACACCGTTATTATTTATTTAGCCACATACAGAATAAAAATCACCTTCTGTTGTAAATCATTCAGAGTAGTTTGGCGCTGGCACACGATTGATTGATTTATACAACTGCAGCTGGAGTTATCCTCAGTTAGCACCGACTTATCGCCTGCATACAAGAGCCAATGTTTATATATTGTTTATTAGTGTGTTTTAAATGTTGAACATAGGTGAGAGCTAAGAACAAAAATGTTTGCGGGAGTATACTTTTCCTTTTATCAATGTTCGTAAATCTCCCCCATAAAAATAATAATAATAATAAATGGGCCCTCATTTAATACAAAACTTGGGCCTGAGAGAATCTCAAGGGCTCAGGGCTTGTGGTGAAATGTGAAACTGACCAGAGAATCCCTTCTCATTTTGGTAGTTCACCAGTGGAGCTATGTCTCCTGACATAAGGTCGCCATCCATGTCAAGTATTTGCTTCCCATTGGGGTGAGGTTGAGTCAATGCCGGCTTGCTTTCAGTGGTCGAACTGTGGGAACATAAAAGCTGTACTAAAATCTGAAATACTGAGAAACTTTTCCAGATGGTAATCTACCAATAACAACCATGATAGTTTGTGTTGAACATGCAAACTTTTACTACTAATAAAACTGGGTTTATTTTTGCTACTATTCAATAAAATTTGGTATAGTGTAAGTGCGCACACTACATGGCTACATATTTTATTTTAGACCCATGACCATAACTATTGATTGTCGGTGGGGGGAGGGGGTGTCTCGAGAGCATAAGAAGATGTTCTGCTTCATCTTCTTCGTATCCCTTCAGTGGGCTTGTGATGTCTTGGCGGTGCCCATCTTCTCTCCAAATGTGTGTGACCAGCCAGGAAAAAATCCCTTGAAATCTCCCACCACTGTCGGGTATTTAACTCGGGTCACAGATAGAACGGACGGTGCGATACATTCATTCTCCCGCTGAACCATCATGACTGACAAGTCTGTAGATTAGAGATACGGAAACAGATGCGAGTGCCTTACTCGGAGTTATCCTTGCCATGGCTGATGGTGAAACGTCCGCCTCTAGGTGCTCCCACAGATGACGAATCCACAAATGAAGCTGTGCAATACAGGAATAAGCAGAACACCACCTGCGAGAGACGTATGTGAAATAGCGGCACATCTTAGTTACACTATATTGCCCTATGTGGCACATACATGCATAGCATGGGCTGTTCCTATCAGTTCACCCAAATAGGTTCTCAGTAATAAAATGCTACGCACCAGTGCGTTGTATGAGATAAACTTGAATAGAAAGTCAGTATGTCAGGAAGACCTGCGTCTATATGGTTCACTGTGAATCTGAGAAAGAAAATGAATTTCGGTTCCGTAGCAGGGTACGCAACTCCGCAAACTCTTTAATATCTGAATTATAAAGATAAGAGATAATCTTAAGAGATTTTAAAGATAATCCATATGCCCTGTACCTGGATATGCTGAACACATTTGTTATTGATGTGTTTAGAAGGCTTTAAGATTTAGGGGTTATAAAAAAAGCTCAGTGACACTAACAGTGGCTGGTCAACTAGTCAATAAATACTCCATGTATTTTAACATATAAAACAAAAAATAATAATGGTGACAGATAACGAACAATTCAGACCTTGGTTCCCCCCATGACCCCAGCAGTCACGGGATTGAAGTAAAGTGAAGTAAAGTAGGTAGGCAATTAGTGAGAACTGGGAAGAAGCAGCTTACCAATCTCTTCATGTTGAAGTCTGTCAGCGTTCTGATGATGCGATGGAAGGGCTGCCTACTAAAGTAATGGAGCGAGCTAATCAGAGGTGCCGCTCTTACTGAAGAGGGTTCATGAGACTTCCCGACGCTGAATGAAGGCATTAGGTGCGAGATATTTCACATGTACAGATCCATAACATCTTCATATATATGACAAAGGGAAAATGGCATCCACTTGGACTATTTATAACAATTTGAGTCATTTCGGTGACTTAGCACAGCAATTTTTAGTATGTGATAGAAAAAGTTGATGTTAGTAAATTACCTCCATCATTTCAAGGAGTCACATCAATGATCAATTATCTCATGCTGTTGAGATCTAGGGGATAACTTTATTAGCCTCATCCCAGTTCTGTGGGAACCATAGAGGTACTGTTTTCATACTTTTGATTATGCACTAAGCGACTGCTTCTCCCTAAAATCTATCACAGTCAGAATTCAGCATCACTTCATTCTGAACCCACACTCGAGATTACATGCGTACTAATCAACTCCTACAGCAAGGTTCAACAATTCCCCAGTACATGTATTGCAACACAACATCATCATTGTACTGGATTGACATAGCAAAACCTGGTGTTGGCTCAGTGATTATCAGGGTGGAAATACGGAGGATATCGTTGTCATAGACGTGCTGACTTTAAGAAGCCAGTAGTGACAGTATTGTGCTTTTGCAACAATGTCTTTTTTTCGTTGTGTCCCACGACATTGACTATATTCATTGGCTGCTCCAATATCTCACACACTCAAAGGCCTCTTCTGTAGGTTCCGCCAGCTGGCCAGGGGAATACAGTGTGCAGTGTTTGGACAGCGGAGTAATTAGTCCATCATTTGAGGGGCCCCGCAATTGCAGGTGTCGTTGGTAGAAAAACCCCATTTTTTCGTTGATGCAAAGCAGCAGCCAGGTCCAAGTTTAAGCCTGTGGAATGTTTTCCATTCCACCCATGGGAGTCGGCAACCAGTCGCCATCTTAACATTAAGCAGGATTCCCCTTTCCATCCACTCATTTGTTATGTCGCTGAGACGGTTCCAGTCTTTGAGCCATAGGTTCTCTCGCTCATCACCATGAGTGTGCAAAGGGGTGGTAGAGTCTAAAAGACTGCTTCTGGAGGAGAGTCGTTTGAGAGGTTGAGAGTGCTAATGGAGAGGGTGCCCAACATCTGTCTCCTGTTTGTGCCTCTCTGTCCTACTGATGACGGTCCTGCGTATTTGGGGGGGGGGTGCAATGCCAGCGAGGCCATACAGGCAAGGAACAGGGGTTGTTTTGATGCAACCAGTGATGGCACGACAAGTATCATTCAGGACGGTATCCATTTTGTAAGCATGTTCGGACCTGGTCCAGCAGGATCATGTGTACTCAGCAGCTGAAAAACAGAGTGCAAGGGCTGTGGTTTTAACTGTCTTTGAATCAGCAGTCCACTTACTTCGCGCAAACTTGCGGACGAGGTTGTTCCTTGTGACTACCTGTATATCCTTCAATGTTGAATGATGCCAGAGCCAGTTCTGACAAAAAACCGTGTTGATGACTATGGTGGAAAGGCACCGGGGTCTGTTGAGTTCTGGTGGTGTTCATCATCGTCATCGTCATCGTCACCATCATCGTCATCGTCATCGTCATCATCATCGGTGAGCACAGAGACTGGCCTTCGGATATCAGTGGTTAATATCAGCGTGGAAGCTCTCTGTGGCATAGGAAGAGTCTTTTGAAAGGTCCTGCTGTCTTATTTCTGTGAGAGTGAGGCATATCAGGAGATGTCATAGATGTGGAAATTGTTGACCACATATTGCAATGCCACTAACTAAAATATCAGGAGCTACAAACACTGTATGAGAGGGGGGGGTGTGAGCTTCCTATCGCAGATTTATGTGAGGTGATATATGAGAGGAGAAGAGAACCGATAACACGATTTACAGGTACAATTAGTAAATACACAGGAAACTGAAAGTAGTTATGTAATATGTTTATCTATTTGCATCATGGACATCCCAGGCATGATCTGAATGGCGTAGTTAGTCACTGATGAAGGAATTACCATTGCGTCAGGTAGAGCCCCTGTGAGGCATGTAGTTCGGGTCCAGATAGTTATAATGCCCGGGGATATTAAATTTGCTAGACAGATAGTCTTTATCATGAAAGGTATCAGTTCGCTGTGGCAGTACTGTGGCCTCCTGCTTTGTACTTGCTTCCATTTGGTGTATTGGTGTATGTGATCCAATAGTGATTGAATGACTGTAAATAAAGCCATCTTTTAATTATTACATGGATACAGAAAGATAACTCCATGCCACCGAGAGCACAGGGGCTATCTAGTGTACATACCCTGTCAACGCACTGAGAGTACAGGGGCTATCTAGTGTACACACCCTGTCATCGCAGCGAGAGCACAGGGCCTATCTAGTGTACATACCCTGTCGACGCAGCGAGAGCACAGGGGCTATCTAGTGTACATACCCTGTTGACGCAGCGAGAGCACAGGGGCTATCTAGTGTACATACCCTGTCGACGCACCGCGAGCACAGGGGCTATCTAGTGTACATACCCTGTCGACGCACCGAGAGCGCAGGGGCTATCTAGTGTACCTACCTTGTCGACGCACCGCGAGCACAGGGGCTATCTAGTGTACATACCTTGTCGACGCGACAGAAAAGCACTTAAAGTTGTACTTGCAATCGCTACGATAAAAGCAGGGAGAGGAAACACAACACTGAAAAAGCGTCGACCAACCATTGTGGCGTAACCCATGTAAATGCAGGCTCAGTCTATAGATAGTGCTTACTTGATACAGGCTGAGCAGAAGTCGACACTCAGCTCCTCCGGGCACTCAGTGCAGTGCCATCTTACCCCTCTTATTGGCTCTTGACCACAGCCATCACACTACCAAATACAATGAGGGACACCTATAGAGCTATTGTCATAAGATAGGGAGGATCACTCTACGGCCATACTGCACATGATAGGTTAGCAAATGGGGCGCTGTAAGCTAGCACACCAGTGTCTGATATTAAAAACGAGTTTCTGCTAAGGTGATGACTGATGGGATTGGCTTTTACTGAAGTGCTGAATCGATTGAACTCACAATCATCTGGCAATCAATGTAGAGATTGACAGTGGAAATGGTTGACAACCTAGGCACTTCAACTCATAGTCATCTTATAACTCCTAGATAGGGCAGGATGACTTTAGCCCATTACACTGAGTTATCCTGATTTACCCCCGTCCTGGCATGTTAGCGCCCCAAATAGACTTTCAATACCTCTACACTGTCTCGCAACCAGATCCCTACAGAGACTAGAGGGAGGTATCAGCAGGTTAACAACAAACCCATGGGGTACAACATGTATGGCTATCAAAAGTTTTAACCAGTTGGACATTTCGTTATACTCGCCTTGTATGATTCATGTGTCTGCTCTAGTTTGTGTCTGCGGATTTCTTTAAGCATAAGAAGTTCCTTGTATTCATCCGTCTGGTGTAGATCCACCGGGATATCAACCTCCTCATCACTCTCAGATTCTGAACTGTTCATCGAGGTAGCCATACCTGAAGAGCAAATTGACTTGGCATAGGACTAGTTAGGAAGCACAGCACGGCCGTGTCCCACAATATCACTATTTGATAGAAGAAAAGCCGGAATAGCTCAGTTGGTAAAAGTTCAGATTTGCAATCTATGTATTGCAGGTTTGAGCCTCACTGCCGACGGGCTTGGTCCAGGCCCCGCACTCCAAATTACTAGCATGGGTTCGAATCAACGCTATAAAAACTGGAGGCCCCAACCAGTGGATAAGGGACAAGATACTCCACGGTCTCCAAGATCTACCTCTCCCTTCTCAAGAGTAGCCGAGTTACGACGAGTGATGTGTCAACTGACTTAGGTTGACTGACTTCAACCGGTAGTGATGATTTTATGTGACGCTCCGCGCTAAGTTGCAACCGGTGAAAAACGAGTAATTAACCCGGTAGCTTTGCCATATGTGATATATGTATATAGATGGAAGACGATTCTGGAAATGGAATGGGTCAGGTTGAATTGCAGTGATTTATCATTGACTCAGAGCGAGCACATGACTATGTGACCCACTACCCGAGTCATTGCGACCGAGACTCACTACGGGAGCGTGGAGTGTCCTCATCGCTTTCCTCATCCATATACACAGGAGGAACGTATGCTTGCATCATGGATGACATTGAACTCTGAAGCTACAAAGAGATCTCATCCAATGATACATACAGTCACGATGCCTCTTGATAAGTCTAGCACCGATGTTTGAAGGTACTATAGCAGTTTGGCTCATAGTCTAACACGGAGAAGTCTCAGGTTTGTGCCAGTATCATGATGGCAATCTACCGGATGGCTCATCCGTGTCGCCACTCAGATTTAAACTAACGCTATCATCATCGACTTCCAGTGTCCTAACATATTGCCAAAATGATAATGAGCTAACAATCCATATAACTTACATGGAATTGGTGTTTGTATTTGTTACTTCTATGTTTTTTCTTTCTGTATGAAGAGAGATTAGGAACTTTTCCTGGCACTGGCAATCCCGACTGAGCCAACTTTATGAAGTATTTCTGTACTCTACTGGAGACCTACAATCAAACATTGTTATAACTCCATCAGGCTGAAACCCTAATTTCAGAAGTGCCCACCCGAGCAATTAAATAGTTAAGGTAAGCACACCTGCTGGAGGGTCTTTGTTCCAAGCTTCTCAGCTATTTTCCGGTATCTTCTGGAAGAAATTCTTTCAGGTGGAAACTCTATCAGTAATTCCTCCAATCTCTTCTGCTCATCAGATGTCCATAACTGTGACACAGATTAGTGCATATTGGTTCCAGAGCTCATTCTATAGTTTTCTATGATGCAATGCAAATGGCCTCGTCGTTTACGTTCAGAAATATGGAGTTGTGCAACCTTTCAGAAAAACGCTCGGGGGAATGGAACTTAAAAAAATGTAAATGTATCTTGCGTTGGTATCCGTTTTTTAAATCGCACAACTATTTTTTTAGTTTTGAGCTACCTGCGAGTCAGTGCAGGTGTTTAATATAAACAATGCCTAATGGTTAGTTTACATGCCGACGGCAACAACGTGGTTGCCATTTAGCCGCAAGACAGTATCAATGCTGAGCTGCCCAGAGACCACATGATGAAAGTACTTGCAGATTTTATTTTCACCAGAGGAATTCTGCTTTCAGGATATAGGTGACGGAAGAACGCAGTATCGATAAATATATATTATCTGAATTTGAATCCGCAAAAGCTCCAACACAGTTATCACATGTAGTTCTCACAGAGTAGTCTAACTTGGGGGAATCAATCGGTGGAAGCACCCTCTCTCCACCCCCACTGTACCTGGGTGCTCCACCCACCTGGTTAAATGTTTCTGGTTTATCTTCTAGTTTCACTCGGCCTCTCACCACTGTGACTGTTTCAGCAGTGCTAGTTGAGGCTGTAGATGTGGCAGACTGTGTCTTCAACTCTACAGACAAATTGGAACGAGTCTTATGCAGGTTGAACGTATTCAAACTGAGTTGTCCTCTTCTAAACGCATTCAAGTGAGCAGAAAGCCAAGATTCGGGGATGTTCGGTCAGCGTAGTGTGTTCTAGGCAAAGATATGACCGCAGTGCACGGCGCGCCATCATTGCGGCCCATGAGAGTTGCCCTATATTCCGCAGGTTTCAATATTTAGCATAGTACTACACAGAGAAGCATCTCATGTTGGAGATCCGAGTTGGCCCACAGGCCTGGAGGTCTGTATAATGGCCAATCAAAGTGGATACCATCATTTGGACCATAATACTAACAGGGTACATATTTGTATCCTTTAAGCTGATCTCTAAACTCATCAGATGCCTTTGCATTGAAGCTCACCAGCAGGTACGCTGATCTTCACTCCTCTGAGATTCCTCAGCTGTTTAGACAGATAGGTGTCGGTGCTCTCTGCATTGCCAGAATACTTAGACCAATCAATATGTGGTAAATTGGGTACCTTTGAGATGACAGGAATACCCAAATCCTACAATTTAAATAAACACAGGTAAGCGAGAAACAACGCACCTGTGACGCGTTGGGGAAGAATCAAAGGCGCTTACACTTTAACCAAGCTGAATGATGTCAGATTTAGCTCCCTTCCATCAACGAATGCCTTAATGCCATAGTTAGGAGCCCTACAGGGGTGATAACTTTATGCTAGGCTCAAAACCAAGCTCAAATAGAAGCTTATATATAGGCCCTTAATTAATAAAGCCCCCTTGATGCACTTTGCAGAACATTGATGCGAATAGCTTCACATACCTCTTTGTGTTTTTGCAAGCGCTGCACAAATGCCAGTGGATCTTCCAGGGCTTGGGCCTTTATATCATATAGAGTTGTGATATCAGTTATAGCTTTGCTCTTCAACGCTTCCAGTTTGCTGATTATGCTTACCATTGCTTCAAAGTCAGGGTTATCTGTAACAATACGAACATTACAAATAATAGTTAATGCTCCGCTAAAACATCCTCTTTCTCCGCTCATTAGAATGTCGAGAAGCCAAAATTCAGAACAGTAATGGTTTTGGTAAAACCTATGTAACCATGACTGTTGGTGCCACCTCAGTCAGTCAGTTAGTTCATAGCAACATTCACTACAGTGATGGACCAGTGATGAGCCAGTCACTGGATATTGCTCAGAAACTAATGAGAAACAGCATCACAGGCGGGCACTTCCAAGATTGTCAGTTGGTCCATAGAATATGATTACTTCATAGTCAAATTAAACCTAAAGCATTGGACATTGTCAGGATGAGGGTGAAAACCACTGCAGCCAAGCCAGGCTCAACAAAACAAACTCAAAAGACAAATTTATTACCTCTTAGGGCCAAGATCTCAGACTCAAGCGGAAAAACATCATTGGGACCCTCCTCCTGTGTGTGGTTGGCCAAAGAATCAGAGGACATTGCTTCGAAGCTAGCTGTAGATAGAAAGTTGCTCTTTTCAATGTAAGTCGCAGAGCCTGAACTCTGAAGACAGCCATGTTCACAAATCAGTCACATGCTTACTAGTTACACAAGTTTGCACATTCTTATGAGTGATGGTGCTACCCAGCTACAGTTACACAACCAACATACTCAGTCACTCAGTAAGCGACTCACTACCGTGAGTTCTGGCGATCATAATCAATTATTATAACGGAACTGAATGATTGAAATCATGATCATGATAATCATTCGCTTAGGTAGCCTAGGCTTAGGAATGATTGTGATTGCCACCACTACTACTGAGTGTGACTGTTGTGCGACGCTAACATTGTACTGTAAGTGTAAGTAAAGTTGTAATTCAAACTCAAAGTAAGGGTAGAGAGAAACTACGTACCCCGGTACCCTCAAAATCATGTACCCAATACTTTCGAAACCAGGTACTCGTACCTTTGAAACTTTGCGCTCTGTATTCAAGCTTGAAACCATGTACCATATGAAATTCGACAAAAAAAGTGAAATAACCCAACAATGTTTGGACATTAGGGTTTAACTCTTGACTTTTCAGCATAAACAAAACGTTCACACTTTTTCAATTTCCAGGTTAAGACCTGATAATTGTATTATATATAATAAAACAGTTGGTGAAATTCAAAGTGGTGAAAGCGTTAAAATGGGTACTGAAAATAAAAAGATTGGGTTTTATTTATCTCTTTTATACTGCGTTATGCAGACTCTAAGGTACTGAGTATATCATACTAGTATATGGTTTCGAGCTCGGGTACATGGTTTCGTGGGTACAGGTATCTGATTACGAGAGTATGGGGTATATGGTTTCAAAGGTACTGGGGTACAGGGTACGGGTACATTTTTTCTCACTACCCAAGTAATAATCATGATTAAATTTGAAATCGTAATAACTAACATGAATTATGATCAGGATTCAGGAGTATCAGGACAATTGCCCGACTTTTTCTTTTGACTTGTCTTGAGACTGACACTGACTCAATCACAATCAATCACTCAGTCAGTCACTGAGTGTGACTGTGAGTGAATCACTCATTGACTGATTCTTGATTGAGTCAATCAGTCATTCAATCTATTAATTCAAGTTTCAAATTCAACCCATACAATGATAAATTATGACTCTCAATCAAATCAATCAATCAGTGAT
>Ga0224501_10003948_pt1 | contig 11699 bp, 11 predicted proteins | sample SF_Oct11_sed_USG_4_FD_169105 | JGI IMG/M metagenome (GOLD analysis project Ga0224501, IMG submission 169105) | Sediment microbial communities from San Francisco Bay, California, United States - SF_Oct11_sed_USGS_8_1 | ecosystem: Environmental > Aquatic > Marine > Sediment | place: USA...
TGACCGTGCCAACATCAGGCCACAGCAACTCCATGAGATGATGCAGCTGGGTAAGGACGTTAAGCAACTCACCCATATCTACCCTAAAGACACTCTTCGCATTTTGAGCGACGATGAAGGCAATCTTCAAGCGCTCCGCTATGAAATTGACCACGAAAATTACCTCATCGTTGAACGCAAAGATGATGGCCAGCTTATGGCCAATACCTATAAACATGACATTGAAACTCGCACGACCCATGCCAGTGGCATTATTGATACATCACTGTTTCTTGCAGGACAGGAAGCCGGTGTTTCACAGGGCATTATTATGGAACTGGCTGGTATTTTTGGCTGGGATATCGATTTTGCTCTAGACATCCGTACGGGTGACAGGTTCACGCTGGTATATGAAGAGATTTATCGGAATGGCGAAAAAATCAAGGACGGCAATATTCTTGCTGCAGAATTCATCAATGATGGCAAAACCTATGAGGCTGTCCGTTACACCAACCCTGAAACCAGCCGTGCTGAATATTTCACCCCTGATGGCAAGAGTATGCGTAAGGCCTTTCTGCGCTCACCGGTAAATTTCACCCGTATCAGCTCAGGCTTTACCACCAGCCGCTACCATCCAGTACTCCACAAATTCCGTTCACATAAGGGTGTCGACTATGCTGCCAAACGTGGTACACCCATCCTCGCTTCTGGCGATGGCAAGGTCATCCATAAAGGTAACAAGGGTGGTTATGGTCGCACTATTATCATTCAGCATGGTAGCCAGTACAGCACGCTGTATGCACACCTGAACGGCTACCATAAAAATTTACGGGTCGGTTCAAAAGTTAAACAGGGACAGACTATTGGGTATCTGGGTAACTCAGGCCTGGCGACTGGACCACATCTGCATTATGAATTCCGCGTTAATGGCGTTCATCGCAATCCACTAACAGTGAAGCTACCCACTGCCAAACCGGTTCCCAAGCGTTATCTGGTAGATTTCAAGCTTAGTACGGCACCTATGTTAGCCCAGCTTGAGCTACTCACCCGTACCCAGCTAGCTTTAAACAACTAATCCAGCCATATCGAATTGCCATGAGCGAATACTATGTCGGCCTGATGTCGGGTACCAGCATGGATGGTATTGATGCAGCACTGGTTGATTTTTCAGATAATGATATACCCAGACTGGTTTGCTCACACAGTCACGAGTGGCCCGCAACAATTCATCAGCAGTTACAGGCTGCACGTAACCTGCCAGATGACCAGCTTCATACCCTGCAATCACTCGATGTACAGCTCGGTGAAATTTTTGCTGAAGCCACCCAGGCACTACTCAACAAATCCAGTGTCACCAGTAAAGAAATTATCGCCATAGGCAATCATGGCCAGACCATCCGGCACCGCCCAGATGCAGCCAAACCCTTTTCCCTGCAGATAGGCAATGCAAAAATACTCAGCCAGAAAACGGGGATTTCTGTGATCGACGATTTTCGTACCGCCGATATTGAAGCTGGTGGACAGGGCGCACCGCTAGCCCCCGCTTTTCACGAGATGGTATTCAGAAACCATAACGAGAATATTGGCATACTCAATATTGGCGGCATTGCCAACCTGACGATACTGCCTGCCAGTTCAGTACAACCCGTGACAGGCTTCGACACCGGCCCCGGTAATACACTGATGGACGCCTGGATTACAAAAACTCGTGGTGATTATTTTGATAAAGACGGCAATTTCGCTCGTAGCGGGGAAATTAATGCTGACCTGCTCAATCACTGCATAAGAGATCATTACTTTGATACGAAGCCACCCAAAAGTACCGGTTTCGAGTATTTCAACCTGGACTGGCTGGACAGACAAATCAGTAACAGTGCATGCAAAGGACTCAATGATGCCGATATTCAGGCAACACTCTGTGAGCTAACTGCCCGAAGCATTGCTAGAGCAGTTAAACAATATATACCAGACTTCAACCATCTGCTGATCTGTGGTGGCGGAGTGCATAACAGTTATTTAATGGAAAGAATTCAGCAATCATTGCCTGAATACAAAATTGAATCGACCGATATGTTTGGCATTGCACCCGACTGGGTAGAAGCGATGGCTTTTGCATGGCTGGCCAGACAGACAATGAACCAGCAGCCAGGCAACCTTCCCTCAGTCACAGGAGCCAGTAAAAAAGTCGTTCTCGGGCGTATCACCCAAAGTTAGCGCTTATCTATCGGAACGTAGGCGCGCGGTGCGGCTCCAGTATAAATCTGGGTTGGTCTAAAAATACGATTATTATCGAGTTGCTCACGCCAGTGTGCCATCCAGCCAGCTATACGAGCGACAGCAAAAATTGGTGTGAACTGATCTGCAGGCAGACCCATTTCGGTATACAGAATACCCGAATAATAATCCACATTGGGATAGACGCCCTTAACCCCCAGTACTTTTTCACAGGCCTCTTCCAGGGCCAGCGCGGTCTCGAACATGGGACTCAGATTACCTTTCTTCTCGGCATAATCTGCCATCAATTTTTGTAATACCGTTGCACGCGGGTCTTTAGTTTTATACTCACGGTGCCCCATACCCCAGATGACTTCTTTATCAGCCAGTCTCATATCCAGCCAGTCTTCAACATTTTCAGGGCGTCCAATCTCATCAAGCATTTCTACTACACGCTGGTTAGCGCCACCGTGTAGTGGCCCAGCCAGTGCACCAATAGCGGCAGCAATCACCAGGAATGGCATCGCCAGCGTTGAACCCGTTACCATCGCTGTAAAAGTTGAAGCATTGATCGTATGCTCTGCATGTAATACCAGGCAGGCATCCATAATACGAACTTCAAGCGGGTCTGGATCACAACCCTTCATCATGTACAGAAAGTTTTCAGCATGGGTAAGGTCGCTACGTGGCTCGATAGGGTCATAACCATTACGTACGTGTTCCCACATCGCCACAATCGTCGCCATACGCGCAATAATTTTCACCGACATGGAGTGAATAAAATAAGTATCTTCTTCCTCATAGGCGTCGGTCAGAATATCGTCACCACCATAAAACATACCCAGACTGGAGATAGCTGTTTGCAACATCTCCATCGGGCGACCGCTAGGCGGCAAATATTTCATAATCTCGCGAACATTGTACTTAACGCGACGCTCACCCCTAAGCTGGCGATCAAAGCTTTCCAGCTCTTTACTGGTAGGTAGCTCGCCGTTCAGCAGCAGCAGAGCTGTTTCTTCAAACGTACTATTCGCTGCCAGTTCTGCTATATCATAACCACGATAGGCCAATATCCCTTTTTCACCATCGATCGATGAAATATTAGATTTTGTTGCAGGCACACCTGCAAGTCCGGGCACATATTCGTTCATACAAACTTCCTATGGAAAACGTTTATATAGCATAACAAACAATATCTTAAATGTATTCGATAGCTAAAAAAGGCGCATAATGCGCCTTTGAATCAGCCGTTGAGACCAGGTACGCTATACAGAAAATGAAGAGCCGCAACCGCAGGTGGTTTTGGCATTAGGATTATTGATAACAAAGCGAGAACCTTCCAGGCCCTCCAGGTAATCGACTTCAGACCCGGCCAGATACTGCATACTCATTGGGTCAATCAGCATAGTAACGCCATTCTTTTCAATTTGAATGTCATCATCTGCGACGTTTTCATCAAACTCAAAACCGTACTGAAATCCGGAACATCCACCACCACTCACGACAACTCGTAGCTTTAAATTGGGGTTACCGTCTTCCTCAATCAGTTTTTTAACCTTGTTCGCCGCTGCATCGCTCATCTGTGCAGTCTGCTCGATTCTGCTGGGTCGCATTGGGCTAAATGAAACTTCAATACTCATAAATATGCCGTTGCTGTAATGTTAGACTTTTCTAATACTGCATTACCCGAGTAAATTAGTCAAGTATTAGTCTTCTAAGGACGAATCTATGCCCTGCGCATGCTCGTCATCAGCCGTATGATGAATGTGATGCTCCAGCAGTTTTTTCTCGCTGGCATGCACCATTTTACCGTTCACTTCAGCGCCACTGGCCATTTCTAACAGGCTATAGTGCACATCTCCAGTAATGCGAGCTTTACTGGAAAGCTCCAGCTTTTCACTGGCGTACACATTACCGACTACCTCACCATTAATAATGGCAAAAGAGACACTAATATCACCCTCTACACGGCCCCTGTCGCTAACAACAAATACAGAATTACCCCCACTCTCTGCAATTGCGTTGCCGACGATCTTGCCATCGAGATGCAAACCACCTTCAAATTTAATATCACCTCGAATTTCCACATTCTGGCCGATCAGTGTATCTATCTTGGATGAACGAATTTTATTTTTATTGCCCCACATTGTTACTACTCTCCTCCCGCAGTTAAATCAGCCCATGCAAATTGCTCATCTATCGAATCAATTTTGCTGGACGAGGGTTTTACCTCAACCCGCATATATTCAGGCTGGAATGTTGCCGGTAACGTCATCGTACCGGTGAAATTTTGAAAATACTTAAAGCCAAAACCAATAGAGCCTTTAACATCACCTGAAACATCAGAAAGTCTGATCAGTTTCTTTTGCCCTTGTTCAACTCCACCAATTGTTACGTCAATTTTACCGCGCGCAATAGTATCATTTTGACCACGCTGGCTGACCATAATTTTATACTGATACACCCCAGTAGCATCGGCTTTTAACTGGATAGTCTGAATCATCAAACTACGCTTGCTATCACCAGGCGCAACAATGCTTTTATAAAAAGATAGCTCTTTCTTTAGTTCCAGTACTTCATCCTGGGCTTGTGCCAGCGAGATTTTTAGCTGCTCAGAGGCACCATCATCTATCGTACTGTTCCGCTCAAGCATAGCTGTTTGACGTTGACTGTCAGCATATTCAGACTTTAAATTTTCTATTTGTTGTTCCAGCGCCTCAATATAATTGACTGCTTCTGCCTTGTCATAACCCGCAACTCGCTGCCCATATAAATAGGATAGCCAAGCCATCAGTACAACTACACACAATACAAACAACAGGCTCAGCGCCCATAATTCTGGGCGCTGAATGGTGATTAAAATTCGACTTTGTACAGGTCTGTAATTCATCAGGGCAATAATGCTGGTCGATTTAGTCCAGCGGTCTCCTCTAGATTAAACATGATATTCATATTCTGGATAGCCTGTCCGGCTGCACCTTTGACCAGATTATCGATAACCGAGGACACAACCACGGTATCACCTGCCTGTGGCTGGAATACAGATATCCGGCATAAATTGGCACCACGTACCGAGCGCGTTTCAGGCATGGTCCCTTTTGGCAAGACATCAACAAAGGGCTCATCCCTGTAACGATTTTCATAAAGCGCCTGCAAATCGACACCTGTTTTATTCAGTACGGCGGCATACAGGCTGGCCTCGATGCCACGAATCATTGGTACCAGGTGCGGCACGAAAGTTAAACCAACAGCATGGCCTGCGGCTACACCCAGTGTCTGGCGAATTTCAGGCAAATGACGGTGACCATCAACTGCATAAGGTTTGAAGCTTTCAGAGGCCTCACACAATAAAGTTGCAACACTGGCGCCACGACCGGCACCACTAACTCCCGATTTGGCATCTGCGATCAGATGCTGGTCATCGACCAGGCCATTCTCGATCAATGGCAGGAAGCCCAGACCCACGGCTGTTGGATAACACCCGGGATTTGCGACCACCCTGGCCGAGCGCACAGCCTCTCGATTAATTTCTGGCAGGCCGTAAACGGCTTCAGCCAGAATATTCTCACAGGCGTGCGGCATACCGTACCATTTTTCCCATTCAGCGCTGTCTTTTAACCTGAAATCGGCCGCCAGATCAATTACCCGCGTGCCCTGCTCGAGCAATTCCGGTACCAGTTTCATTGCCGTGCCATTGGGTGTCGCAAAAAAAACCACATCACAGGCACCTAGCGTTTTCGCATCTGGCTCCGAGAAACAGACATCGGTAAAGCCCCGTAAATTTGGGAACATCTCAGCGACCGATTTGCCCGCTTCAGAGCGAGAGGTCACCATTTTCAAATCCACATCAGGATGTGAGACCAGCAGGCGCAACAATTCCACACCGGTATAACCGGTCCCACCTACAATACCAACGGAAATCACAGCGGCAGGCCCCTCAAAATTGTCATCAATTTCATATTGTTCTTTTCAACTCTACACTCAATCGAATTTTCTGTATTATGGCGTTTTCAGTAGAGTGTAGCGGGTTTATCAAAATGTTATGGGTTAAATCTTTTCATATTATTTTTATGGTGACATGGTTCGCTGCATTGTTCTACCTGCCAAGACTCTATGTCTACCATGCCAGCGCCGAGGATTCTATCAGCCATGAGCGCTTTAAAATCATGGAACGTAAATTATTTTGGGGTATCGCTACACCCGGTGCCATCATTACCATCATACTAGGGCTCTGGCTGGCCAGTTATTTCCCACTGATATACAGCAGTAGCTGGTTTCAGACCAAGTTGGGCATCGTGACTCTTCTGGTTATTTACCATGTCTGGTGCGGCAAGTTAATGATCGATTTTAAATATGATCGAAATACCCGCTCACATAAATGGTATAGAGTTTTTAATGAACTCCCCGTATTTGGCCTTATCGCCATTATCCTGCTGGTCGAACTACAGCCTGTTTTCTAATTCTTATAAATACTGCTCCAATTCTTCCAGTGCCTGGCGGTAAACATCGCGTTTGAAAGAAATAATCTCGTTCAGCGGCGCCCAGTAATCGATCCACTTCCAGCGATCAAACTCAGGTTTGTCGCATTCACTCAGGTTAAAGTCACTTTCACTACCGATGAGCTTCAGGTTAAACCAGATCTGTTTCTGACCAATGCAAAGAGGTTTCGAATGCCGCCGCAAAAGGTGCTCAGGAATCTGGTAGCGCAGCCAGTCACTGGTCTGCCCCGCCACTTCAACATGCCTGGGCAACAGTCCTGTTTCTTCCTGCAACTCACGATACATGGCATCAAGCGGCGACTCATTGGCCTGAATACCACCCTGTGGGAACTGCCATGCATCCTGGCCACAGCGACGAGCCCAGAACACCTTGCCTTCGGGATTACATAAGATAATCCCGACATTGGATCTATAACCTTTTGAATCAATCACTTAAAAATACCCGTTTTATGAAATAGCCCGATTCAAGCACATCCATAAAAAATTCATTAATTACAGTGATACTAGCAGACAATACAAACTTGGAACAACGAATGCAGCCAAATGTTCCGCACAAAAAACCACTTTTATCCCGTCACTCGGACCGACTACCGCTTTAATTAACCCAGATGGCTGGTCAGATGCACGCCAAGCCTTTACCATCCTCATTCCCTGAATATTAATCTGGAAGACTCATGGCACTGGCACTTTTTGATCTTGACAACACGCTGCTCGCTGGCGACAGTGATTATCTCTGGGGCTGTTTTCTCAGCGAGAAAGGGCTGGTCGACAAGGATTTATATGAACAGGCAAACCTGCGCTTTTACGAGCAGTATAAGCAGGGTACGCTGGATATCCACGAATTCCTCAACTTCGCACTGACGCCGCTGGCCGAAAACGATTTCACCCGCCTGCAGGAGTTTCACGCTGAATTTATGGCAACATCCATCCGCGAGATCATGACCAAAACCGGACAGGCCAGAATCCGCCAGCACCGGGAACAGGGCGACTATATCGTCATCATCACCGCGACTAACAGCTTTGTTACTGGCCCAATTGCCGAGGCCTTTGGTGTCGACCACCTGATTGCCACCGAACCTGAAATTATCAATGGTCAATACACCGGCAGGGTTGCCGGTACACCGTGTTTTCAGCACGGCAAGATTACCAAACTGAATGAATGGCTGGAAATCTCCGGAAAAACTCTGGAAGGCAGTTATTTTTATAGCGACTCACACAATGACCTGCCACTGCTGGAACAGGTCTCACACCCAGTCGCGGTTGATCCCGACGATCAGCTGAAAGCCATTGCGCTGGAAAGAGGCTGGAAAATTGAGACTTTCCGCTAAAATCAGGTAATCAGGTCTTGGGCAGCGTCACACCCTGCTGTCCCTGGTACTTGCCGCCGCGGTCTGCATAAGATGTCTCACATACCTCGTCTGACTCGAAGAACAGCATCTGCGCGACACCTTCATTGGCGTAAATTTTTGCCGGTAGTGGCGTGGTGTTGGAGAATTCCAGTGTTACATGGCCTTCCCACTCGGGCTCCAGCGGCGTTACATTGACGATAATACCGCAGCGAGCATAGGTCGACTTACCCAGACATACAGTCAAAACACTACGAGGGATTTTGAAATTCTCAACCGTACGTGCCAGCGCAAAAGAATTTGGCGGAATAATACAGACATCGCCTTTAAAATCAACAAAACTGTGCTCAGAAAAGTCCTTGGGATCAACAATTGCGGAATTAATGTTGGTAAAAATCTTAAACTCATCAGCACAACGTACATCGTAGCCGTAGCTGGAGGTACCATATGAAACAATACGCTTGCCTTGCTCACAGGTCCTCACCTGACCCGCCTCAAATGGCTCAATCATGCCCTCTGCCGCCATACGGCGTATCCATTTATCAGATTTTATGCTCATATTGATATCTTTAACTTAGGTTATTCTGAATGTAGGGAATTGTATCAGGTTATTTCCTGACTGGCACTTGGCAAACTTTTTTGGATATACGCTATATTTAAGAAATGGTTATCAGAGTGATAAAGAAATATAGCGGCAAATACCACCATATGTCTAGATTGATTTTTCCGATAGCAAACAATCATCCTGAATAATATAAACAACGGCTCAAAAATGCAACAATAGCACACTCATAGAAACAAAAAGAATAATGAACTATAGTTTGCTGTTTTATCGTTAATAATTGGGCAGCCTAACACAACCTTGCGCACTCAAATGTATCACATAAAAAAGAAGGAGGCAGCTATAAAAACACCCTATTGAAGCAAGAGACACTGGCTGAATGAGAAACCATTCTAATCAAGCGCATAGCATAAGCTAAATAGTTTATGACAAACAAACCAACTCCATAGCTCAAAGCCAAGAACAACACAATGAGCACCTTGAGTTGACATAAAAAATGTATGAACTACAGTGACTCGAACACCATTTATTATTAAGGACATATTAGATGCTAAATAGATTTAAAAAAGAATTCGAGTTATTCGCTAGCATATTAGTCTTACTTCTTTGCTATCTCATTCTTGTAGGCAATTCATTAGGCCCACAATCAGCTCTCGATACTTATTGGCATCTACAAATGGGTAGAGACTTACTTTCAAATGGGCTCTCACCATTTATTGATCATTATAGCTTTACATTTAACGGTGAAAAAATCAGCTCACCTCCGGTTTTATTCCAAATAACTCTCGCATCACTCGTTTCAACGTACGGCGAAATACCCGGCTTTATGATTTATAAAGTATCATATGTAACCATTCTATTGCTTGGCATATTTCTATTCCTAAGACAAACAAAGACACCATGGTTCGTCATTTGTATAATACTGCCTATCCTGACTTACTTTATTAATATGCGGTTAATAATAAGACCTGAGACCATTTCAAATATTCTTATTATCATTTGCCTTTCACTATATATTAAAGCAAGGAAAAATTTCAATAAGAAAGAACTAGCATCAATTTGCATACTACTACTCTTTTGGACGAACTATCATAGCCCTATTTTTGGATACATTATAATTTTTGGATTATTTATAGATAGAGCCATTAACAAAATACAAACTGGTAGCGATTTATTTAGCTGGAATCAGTGGTTTTTATGGGGAAGCATTATTTTCCTAATTGGCTTTATCAACCCAACCCTGAACCATCCAGTATTAGACGCACTATTTATGACCAATGACTGGAATAAATTTTTAAGTGAATACAGCTCATCACAGCAATTTTATTCAACAAATAAAATGGTTTACCTTTTATGGATCACATCAATTTATGCAACCTGCTGGGCAGCAATAAAAAAACATTATGGCTTTGCCATTATCACTGTTGTATTTGCTTATAACTCATGGCTCATTATTCGACTAATCCCTACAGCGAGCCTCATAATTTTTTGCATATTAGCTTACTTACTTAGCGAGGTTAAATTCAGAGATTTCACATCAAAGATAAGTCAACCATTTCAATTTATCCTTGTAATTTTTTCAGCAAGCCTTTTCTTTTTCAGCTTAGATCAGATTTTAAACAAACCCATAGATAGGTTACTGGTGCTAAAAAATTATTCTTCACATATACAGAACATGCGTCAATTAATGAAGCATAGCTTTCCAGATCAAGCATCCGATTACCTAAAGACGTTTCATAAGGGTGGGAATATAATCAATGACTTTAATACGGGTGGTTATTTGATTTATGCACTCCCTTCCACTTTTAAGATTTTTATTGATGGACGAACCAATATTCTTTATCCAATAGAATTCTACAAACATTATATAGACACCATAACCAATGTAAGCACACTAGAACATGATATAAACAAATACAATATACAATACGCTTTATTTAGAAACACACCAAAAGCTCAGCTTTATTTCAGTGGTACTGATGCTCTTTCAATAAATTATGCTGACGATAATTTTGTAATATTCTCAAATAAAAAGGAGATTTCTTTTCCAATATCCAGCAAATTAACACTATTCCCTATGTGCTGGAATAAAAACTTGCACAAACAAATAGATAAAGAGATAGCACTATCTAAATCTTTGCTTTCAGACAAACAATATGAAATTAAATTTATCCTAAATCTTCTTGATAACTATTTATCGCATAATGATAAATATCAATATTTAAACGAGATAAACCATACTGATTTAACCTCAGAAAGCATAAAAAGATTAGCTTCCTACCTCGCCATCAATCAAAATAATTATAAAAAATCCGCAGACTTCATCAAGCTTATAAAAAACAAGTCTGAAATCGATTATTTAATGATCGCTTACATATCGACAATAATTGAGGATTACCCCACATCTATCACCGCACTATCCTTGTATCTCAGTAAAAAAGAACCAATAAGCAAAGATTTAATATCTAATTATGAAAAAGTCATATTACATAAAACACTAACTATGATTCAACAGAAGAATGCAATAGATTCTTTATCGGATTCAGTTATCAAGCAAATAGAAGAAGAATTCAAAATTGATAAAAATCTATATTATCAGTCGTTATCACCTAAATTCCCTTATCATGAAGCTTGTCGATCAATCTTTAAATCCTATTGACTATTCTCTCTAATTCCTAACTTGTTCACGTTTTAATATTAAATACTCATTAGCACTGACACTGATAAGTTTGCTTTTATTTACACTTCTGATCATTAATTTTTTATAACTAATGAATTATATTTATTAATTATCACAATAAATCTAACCACAAAAAAAGCAGCCAAAGCTGCTTTTTTTTATCAATCTATAAAACCAAAAACTTTTCTATTAATTGTTCTGAATAACGATATTCGGGAATTTGGCAGAAAAATCTTTGGCTTTCAGTGACAGCTTCGCCGCAGTACGTCGTGCAATATCACGATAGATCAAACTTGCCTGGCTATTTGGATCTTGCGCGACGCTGGGATGACCACCATCAGCATTAACACGAATATCGATATCCAGTGGCAGCGCACCGAGAAAATCAACATTGTACTGATCACACATTTTCTCACCGC
>Ga0224501_10003949_pt1 | contig 11695 bp, 14 predicted proteins | sample SF_Oct11_sed_USG_4_FD_169105 | JGI IMG/M metagenome (GOLD analysis project Ga0224501, IMG submission 169105) | Sediment microbial communities from San Francisco Bay, California, United States - SF_Oct11_sed_USGS_8_1 | ecosystem: Environmental > Aquatic > Marine > Sediment | place: USA...
GCGCACATGAAAGCTTGCCTCCAAGGGATCCTTCCGACCATCGCAAAGAAAACCGCAGTTTTCTGCACCAGACTAATTCTGTTTGCCCCACAACGTTCAATCATACCAGACTTAAGCGTCTTTGAAGAAGTTAGGGACATACCCATACCAGAAGTCATAATTGAAAAGGGAGAACCAGTCTGCTCCATAATGATAGAAGGAGCAGACAGAAATTCCTCGCTTAGAAAAGCAAGGATTATCGCTGAATCAATCTGCAAATCACTGCAGCCACAAAGATGACCTTAAGCGTGAAAAACGTTGTCTTCCTTCAAGATGCCTGTCTTCTTGATAACTTTGATTAGCGGAAGTCCAACTGTCGTTGTAACCAAGATGGATAGCGCTACTTGTATGGGAGTAACAGCAGCTCCGGCAACCCACCAAAGACGTAAGGCGATTACGTCTATATCTTGCCAAAAGATCCTGTAGGTCTGACATGGTACGAGAACGAAGATTCTGAACAGTACATCAGCTTCTAATCCAACAAAAGCGCACAAGACAAGGGCATATAGCATCTGTCTTCTCGACCTAAGTTTCCACGAACCTTTCCTAACCATCAGTACAGTAGATACTAAGAGGCTGGCATATGCCACATAAACGTCCCACATCCCCCAAATGGGAAGTTCCCAAGCAATTGGCGTAATGAAATATATCCCAAGCAACGTAGTGTAACAAGCCAAAATCAACTTCCACCTTCCCCTAAACAGGAAACCAGAAACCATAGCTCCGATAGGAGCCCCAAAAGTGAAGAGAAACTCGTGGGTTCCCCTGAAAAATATAAAATGCCCCATCATGACCCCGATGAAAGTAGATAGAAACCCCGCGTAGGGACCAAGTACAATTCCAGTAAGAGGTTCAATCATAAAAATCCATGAATACCAAACGCCCTCTGTAAACTGAGGTATGCCCACGAAGGAATCGCAAACGACGTTTAAGGAAGCGAAAACAGTGATGAGAGCCAGAAACCGAGATTTTCTCATTTTCTTCCCTTCATAATGTGGCTACCATTCAGTCTTCAATTCTTTTTAAAGTAGTTCTGGCGCATTAGTTTTTTACGTGCGCGCGCAGTCGCAGGCGAATTGACAGTCACTGTAGGGATTTATAAGATACCTGCACCAAAACCAATTCTCTCGATACTTATGCTTGTTTAGAACGGTTTTCGCTTTGACCTCCTTAAACTTTACCATAAATTATCCCTTTTTCTAAAACTCACGTTTAGAATAATCTATGGCTTCAAGTAAGGGGGCTAGAAGATGTTTATTGATAAATCTTTCATCCACCAATTTTCCATCAAGGTTATTTAAGCCTCTGCAACACGGAATGAACTTCAACACAATGGAGTTGGTACCTACCCGGTCAAAGTCGAAGGGATAAAGCCTACATAGGATTGGTCTGAAATCGTAGATGGAACATTCGTAGTGTTTTTGCTTCGCATCAAATTTGAGGAAAATACATGCTCCATCTTCTCTGTTTTTCAGACTGCCACGCGTGAAGGGCATGCCCTTAAACTCGCTGTTTGCGGGTTCAAGAAAATCTTTCACAGGGTAACCCTTCTCTTCTATTCGTTCAATGTCCTTTCTAGTAAGCTTAGGTCCGCCTAATCTGCAGCAGAAAGTGGCGCATCTTTTGCATTTGAATCGAAAACGTTTTTGAAGGAGAGATAAATCTCTGACTTGTCTCGTTTTTGAATCCACAGTGATTTTAGCTGACTTCCCTCAACTCCTATCAAACACCCTAATGCTCGCATCATCCTCTTATAGATTGATGAAAATTAGCGAGCGGATCTGAAGATGCCTATACGAAAACATTGGAAAAAACAGCAAAGTCTAAAAACCTCGACTACACAAGGGTATATCAGATAGCAGTTGGGGTGAAGGTTCTGGTCAGGAGATCTAGAAGAGAGGCTCAAAGGATGATTAGAGCCATCGCCATTCTCCTTCGAAACACTACTTGGAAGTGCGGAAGGATGGAGCGGCTTGTCGTAAACTACTTGCGACGCCAGCTTCAAAGATGTGGACGCGCTCAAACTCCGGTAAAGGATATGCTGCAATATTTTAAGCTGAGCGGAAAACAGAAGAGCGAGTTCCTTGAAGCGATAAAACGGCTAGAAAGGCGACACATAATCAAAACAGTATGATACTAACGCGCGCAGAACAATTGCAGACCACATTCATTGTTGAATTTTGACATTACTGTGTTAAACGTGACATTATTATCATACAATCAAAATTAAGGGATTCTGATTCGTCTATTCCTTCAACTTAACTTTCCGAAGCCGACTCTTAGTCTTGAGAGCAAAACAAAATAGCCCATGCTAATATTCTGTTTTTGAGGGTCGTAGAAAAGTTGAGCGTCAAGGTGCAATTCAAAGTTGAACGCAAAATGGTGGAGTTAAAAGCAAAAGTTGACGGTCTAGAGTTTGTTAGAAGAAAATTAACAATCCTAGGAGCTAAACGCATAGGAACGTTTCGGCAAATCGACGTTTATTTCAACGTTCCGGAAGGTAGGCTGAAGTTGCGAGAAGTGGAAGACAATAACAAGGCGGAATTGATATATTATGAAAGAGAAAACACAGCTGGACCCAAAAAAGGCGATGTCTTCATTTTGAAGGTTCAAGAGGCAGAAGTTTTCAAAAACCTACTCGAGAGACTTCTCAAAACCAGCGCCATCGTAGAAAAGGTTAGAGAAATTTATCAATATCAAGGAACCCAGATTCATTTGGATAGAGTGAAGAAACTTGGAAACTTCGTTGAATTCGAAAGAAAGACTCCCGCTGGTGCACAGACGATTAAGAAAAATCAACAGACTTTGGAAAAGTTGATGGAAAAACTAGGGATAAACCCAGAAAATCTTGAGAAGCTATCCTACTGCGATCTTATTCACACGTAACAAGTAGAGAGCCGTAAGGTGAAAAAGCTATAACTCTTTGGTTTCAACCTTAGCCGAAACAAAGTCTATAGCCTGAACCACATTCTTGCCGATCCCCAAGAGGCAGACCAAAACAAGCATGGCCAAGATCACTCTAAAATCGACCATAACGTTTACGCTTGCCCCTTCAACGGGAACGGCTAGGGCCACAATACCACCGTTCAAGACGCAGATGAAGAATATCATCGTGACCAAGGCTCTGGCAACGCCGAACACGTATTGATAGATGGTTCCGGAGGTAAACACGCCTACAACGAGGAAAATCATGAACACAGCCGCGAACAGGTTGGTGGTGGGCGCATACCAAGGAAAAAAGGATTGGAAGGGCTCTATGAAGGCGGATAGGAAATACAAGGGTAGATAGGTGATAATCACTAACAGAGTGGCTTTGACGATTCTTGGCACAAACTTACTCGCGAAGGTTTTGGTTTGTCCTTTCTCAACCATATGACATCACCACCGGGCCAATACTGAAAGCAGAAGTCTCAAAATAGAAATGCACTTCTCCGCTTCCCGTGACCTTTGAAACATCGACAATCGTTTCCACTTGACCATCATAGCTAGAGTGCGACGGCACGTTCAGATCGGATACGCTGGAGCCCAAAAGCTCGCTGTTATCGTTGTAGATTTCAACTCGCATGAACCCGTCTACGCTGAAATACGGCGAGTGATTTTCAAAACTTATGGGGATTATAAGTTCTTGGGGGGTAAGGTTGAGGTAATTGTAAGAAAACTGCCCAATGGAGAAGTTGTGGAGGGGCGCTCCCCAAGGCATTGTCATATTCGTTGAAACTTGAAAGGGGATGGCGCCGGCAAAATTTAGCTTCAACGACAGGTCTAAATTGAAAACGGTATCGTTGAACAGATAATCTAGTAGCTTGGATGTGGTGTCGTCTAGGCTCATGGAGACGTTGTGCGCCGTCTCGATGCTGCTACCTCGTGGTATCAAGGGCACAAACGTTGTAGATGTTGAGGCGAACGACTCGTTATAATCCGTGACTGCCACAGTCATATTCAGTTCGGACAGATCGTAAAGGCCAGTGTTGTTAACGAACAACGGAACTGATATAATTATGAATCCGCTTGAAAGGAAGACTTGGGGTTGCCCAAAGCCCATCTTCACGTTTAAGGCTGAGTATACGGATGTAGCTGCAAAAAAAACCATCAAGATCCAAACGATCTTTGTAGCCCAGCCTAAGGCTCTTACCGCATACCTCATTTGCACTTCTTTCCTTTTGCTACAGATTTTGAGGGTTACTTAGTAGCCTTGGCTTTCCTGATTTTCCCAGTTTTGCTAGCCTTCCTAATTCCGGTGGTCTCTGGGACTGGTGTTTTCATGGTTGCAGGAGCTACCGGCTTGATTTCTGGTTTTACTTCGCGTTTGAGTTGTGTGACGAGTTGTACTCCTCTTATGGTCAGCAGAGAGCCTATCCACCCCATTATGCCGAGGTACATGATTCGAATGCATGTCAGAATCAAGGGAGCCAACGCGTCGCCGAAGACAGCTACGAGGTCTGGTGACCCCGTGATGGATGGGTCATTGCTGAGGAACAGGTATGCGCTGACAAAAGTGAAAGCCAGTAGAGCGACGCCTATGAAGAGAGTGACGTATCCTGAAACTAGGGCTTTATCTCCCATAGGATAAACCTCTAGGGTAAGGAATGTGGCTTACGATATTAAGTCTTCTGTCTCACGAAACCATATTTCTTTTAATTATCCAAGTTCCGCAACTTGAGAATTCCTCGTAAATATCCAGTGGAACCATCTATTTTCTATGCTACAATCAACTTTTTCGGGCATATCCAGCATTTTCCTTCCTTTTCAAAGCGCGGATGACACGCGACGCTTCTTGCGCGGTCTTAACGTGAACCACCTTTTTTGTTTTATCCATGACCAGCCGAGCTTCACAGTACGGACATCGTCTGGTCTTCTGACCAGTCTTAGCTAGCAGAAGTTGCCCGCACTCATAGCAAACGACCACTATGTACATTTGACGCGCGCTCCCAAGGCGAAAAGCTTTTCCCAACCAAGACCTAAAGGCTGTAAGAGGATGCAAATAAATGAGTCGGAGTTCTCTCACTAATCTTGCAGTCAAATATTTTAGGCAAAACGGATACGAAATAGAGAAGGATGCTGTTTTAGAAGGAGTTTCCGGACTTCCGCGCAGGTTTGATCTGGTTATTCGTAAAGGCAGAGAACGACGCTCGGTTTGGATCAAAGACTGGAAGAGAACAGTCGGCGTCAACATGGTCATAAACATCGATAAAGCGGCAGAGGATGTGGGATTTCCTAAACCAATAATCATTTCTGAAAAATTTAGTGGTCATGCGAAGGCTTACGCCAACCGTCGAGGCGTTACTTTGCTTTTGAAACGTCAAATCATGCGGAGGCTGGGATAACTTAGAAGGATTTCAAGAACTCGTGCAGTCGCCCCTCCCCCTCCAATTTTCCTAACCAATCAACTATCCCCACCCGACACTTCTTTCTCCTCTCCAACATCAAAATAATGTCTTCCACAACCTCTTCTATTCTTTTACCACTAACATCAATCTCACAAACCTTATCAGAACCGCAAGCCGACACAGCGTCCCAGAGGCAGACGTCTAAAATTTCGGCGGCAAGATTTTCCCAAAGTTTTCTTTCCTTAAACCCACGATTCTCCATGACGTTTTTAAGCTCACTTGGATCTCGCCTGAGAACAAAAACCATGTGAACGTCTTTGGTTGGCACGACATCAACGGCGTAATGACCATCAACTATGACGTCGCATTCAGAACTCTTTATGATCTCTTGCATTCGCTTTGAAACCCTATCCGTATCTGCAATCAACGTTCCTCTCGCTTTATCCACACCGCTGATCAGTCTTTCTCGCTCAACGAGTTCCGCTAAGCTGATATAAACAGCATCCAACTTAGAGGCTAATGAACGAGAAACAGTGGTCTTCCCCACACCCGGAGTGCCTGTAACCAAAATAACTCTTCTAAACCTTTTCACACTCTTTCAACAGATCTGAATGAATAAAATGGTTACTGTCGATTTTACAAATTTTATGGTGCCTAACTGAGCAGTCAGTTACAAAGCCTCAATGAAGGAAGGGAGAAGCAAGGTTAAATTTGACTTCAAAGTATTAGACTTCCATAATTTGAGAGGCTTGGATCAGGGTAAACATGGTGTTCCACTCGCCCAAAAGAAGCAGAAGGACAGCCCTAACAGAGGGGTTTATAGCTGGAATACTGTTTGGCACCTCATCTATTTTCATAAGACTTCTCGACGTCCTCAGTGTTTCTTCTCTAGCCTTTTGGCGTCTAATAATAGCTTCTGTGCTCCTAGTTGGCATAACCCTAGTCCTAAGAGAATCCTTTAACTTACGTATGGTGAAGAAAAACATTAAGCAAATCTCCTTTCTTGGGATATTCTTAGGGCTACACATGGTTCTCTATATCTCTGCCGTGAAGAATACCACGATCCTAAACGCTACAGTGCTGGTGAACACAGCCCCGATCTTCTCCATGCTCATCTCAACCTTTCATTTTAATTTAAAGCCGTCTCGACTGGCAGCGATGGGTCTGACTACGTCCTTTATGGGAGCATGCCTAATCGCCTACGCAGATGCCTCTTCCCCGTTGAAAATCCACTTAATAGGAGATCTTGAAGCCCTATTAGCCGCAGTCGCCGAAGCCTTTTACCTCAGCTATGGTCGAGAAACAAGGAGTAAGATGCCTCTATTGTCCCAAGTGATTCCCATATATTTGGTCTCAGCCTTCATCATGGGATTCCTATGCCTTCTGACGAGAACACCGATCACTCTTCCCCAACAACCCAACATGATTCTCTTCCTCCTAGGCTTTGGAATTCTGCCAACTGCTTTAGGCCACACTTTCTATTACTCATCTCTCTCGAACCTCAAATCCTTTGAAACGGCGACTTTGGCTCTCCTTGAGCCAATAGGTGCAACCTTATTGGGGGTTGCATTGTTCAGTGAAATACCAACGACGCTTTTTGTTTTAGGAGCCGTCCTAGTCTTGAGCGGTATTGTAGCGGTTGCTTTGAAAGAATAGAACTTTAATCTCTATCGCATACTAAAACAAAAAATCAATCTCTCTTTAGATTCCTTGCGCACGCACAAAAAGCATTCTCTAGCAAAATCTCTCTTAACTTTAAACAAAAAAAGTAAAAACAACTCCCTTGAATAGGTGTTGTCAAATTTAAAATAGTTGAGAAGGCATAATGCCCTTAGCGTGATGCACCTTGACTAAGTTAGGTAGGCATTGGGTGTTTTCCTGCATGGCAGTATTATTGTGTCTGCTATGTTTTTTAGCTACACCTATTCAATCACACTCCACCGATAAGGTAGTTGCTGTATATGGTTCAACCTCAACTTTGGATGGTGCGATTAGCGTTGAAGAGTGGGATGACGCTGATATCGTTACTTTTAGCGTTACTGGTGGCGCTAATTGCACGATCTATGTTAAACAGGATGGGGTCAATCTGTATGTTGCTTTCAACATTTCAGACATTACTTATGGCGTAGATGATGCGTGCGGTATTGCTTTTGATGTGGATCATGACGGCAACGTAACGTTGCAAGCAGATGATGTCCTGTTCACCATTACCCGAAACGGCATTATCCAAGAACTCAATGTTACAATAGAAGATTGGAATCCAACCAGTGTTTCCAAGTGGAGTGCCAAGGCTGTTTCCACACAAAATGTATGGCAAGCAGAATACAATATTACCTATTCGAGGTTGAACATTATCGCGGGAATAGCTAAAACGCTTGGAGTCTTTTTCTTTACCTTCGATTCAGTAATGACCTATAACTGGCCTGCAACCACCGGCTGGTTTAGTCCAGCCACTTGGGGCGACATGACCTCCAACGGATACAACTGGGAGATCCCAGAGTTCTCAAACATTTTTTATATTTACGTTATCCTTTTCCTCGCCTTCCCAGTCTTTTACTATTGGATGAAACAAAGACGACTTGCTTAACCCCCTCTTTTACTCCACTAGCGCGTGCATATACTTTAATTGGAGTCATAAACACCAATTAATTATGTATAGGAAAGAGCTGCTTGACGACAAAAGCCAGACAGATGCAAGAAATAGTTTACTACTTCTTTTTCTTAAGCTTGACTAAGATAGCCGTTAAAGCTATTGGACATATGATTGCTGAGACTAGCCAGATCAAAGGAGTCAACAAATTAGGCTCCTTTATTGGGATTACAATTGGAGCTGCTATGCCACCGACTGGTGGAGGTGGAGGCCTCTTAGCCAAAACTAAGTTGCCAAAAGTATCTGCATTCTTAGTCTCCAGTACGTTTTTACCTGTTCCGGGGTCGTCTGGGTAAACCCCATCGATTGCTTCATCATTTTCAAAGAACCATATCTTGAAGCCAAGTGTCCATGGTAAAGAGGTTATAGCTAGATCATATCCGTCTCCATCCGAACCGACTAGCGGAATCCACATTTCAATTGTGTAGGTGCCGTTATGTTCTTCAACCGGATCACTATGGGACCACACTATTTCTCCGTCCTCGGTCCCGCCAACTCCGACGTCTGCAAGCCATGTGTTAGCCGATGAATTCCAATAGAGGTCATTGTTTTCATACCAAGCTGCTGGTGGAGGTCCTGCATAAGTATCGAATCCTTCTCCATTATCACCGTCGACTAAGGGGTCGCCGCTATGATCGTCATCAAATAATAAACCGAAACGATCCCAACCTGCAATAAAGTTCGCGGCATCATAATCTTCATCGAATATCTGCATTGCTGCGTAGATGTTGTTTTCATCATTTTTGACGTAGAATCTAGCACTTAAATTCTCATACGAAAGCCCCCAGGTCCGGTCCCTCATATCAAGCGTGAAATCGCGCACCGCTGCGTCCGTCCACTCGCCAGGAGACATGGTTCCATCAATGGTTGGTATGTTTGTGGTCCAAGCGCTATAGACAGGAGATGCAAGATGGGCAGAAGCGAGGGGAATGATCGTGAGGAGGGACATAAAAATTATAAATGAAGCGAGTTTCCTCCTTGCGCCCGAAAAAGTCAAAACTAAACCTGCTTTCTTCACCAAAGCCACTGTTCTCCTTTCTCTTGCGCGACAATAATTATACCCCGCGGACATTTATAACTATTGTGGAACTAGTTTCTATTAGCCAGTATGCTATGTGGATTACTGCTCCAACTCTTTTTTCCTTCATCAGCCATATTGTTATATTGAAACTATTTTCTTATCTAAGGCTTTTTTAATCAAAGGTCTCATATACTAACTGCTATCGCATTTTTTGGAACGTTGAATAGGAGAGACGGAAACTCATGGCTATGATAGAAAAGGGACTGAGAAAAATGCGTGCGCGCTAAGGAACTACCTCGAATTAAGAAGTAAATAACCCATCCTAGACATTAAGCTGACATTCTGCAGAAAATGGAGTAAAGAAGTTCATTTTTTGAATAAAGACATGGGAAGGACTAGGGGCAAAGGTAAAATTCGTTTCGCTCTTTCTTATGTCTAAGAGAGATGATAGAATTGGTTTCAAAAGGTAAAGGTTTTTCAACCAAAGCCGTTCACGCAGGGGAGAAGCAAGATCCTTCTACTGGGGCTGTTGTCACACCCATCTACGAGACATCTGTCTTCGCCTTTTCCAATACCAAGGAACTGATTAATGTCATGAGTGAGAAAGCGGAGGGTTACATATACACGAGGTATGGCAATCCAACCGTGAGGACTGTTGAAAGGAAGATGACGGAACTTGAAGGCGCCGAAGATGTGGCGGTTTTTTCGTCGGGCATGGCAGCCATAGCCACCACTATCTTCACTTTGGTTTCTGCTGGCGACCATGTTGTTTCTACTAGGGACTTGTACGGTGGAACTCTTGCGTTTTTCAAGGATGTTTTGCCGAAATTTGGTGTAGAAGTGAGCCTGGTGGAAGCCACGGATTTCGATGAAATGAAGGTGGCAATTCGAGAGAGTACGAAGGTTATCTACGCTGAAACGCCTACCAACCCTACCTTGAAGCTTGTGGATGTATCCAAAGTTGCCAAGCTTGGTAAAAAGAAGGGAATAACTGTTGTGGTTGACAGCACCTTCGCTTCCCCCTACAATCTACAACCTATACAGTTCGATGTCGACGTTGTTGTTCACAGCGCCACAAAATATTTGGGAGGACACAACGACGTAACCGCGGGAATGGTAGGCGGCCCTGAAAGTTTTGTTCAGAAACTGAAAGAAATGCGCAAACATTTGGGCGGAACGCTCGATCCCTTCGCCGCGTGGTTGTTGTTGCGGGGGTTGAAGACGCTTTGTTTACGGATGGAAAGGCACAACTCCAACGGTATGCGGGTTGCAAAGTATCTTGAGAAGCATCCTAAAGTGAAGAGAGTGTACTATCCAGGTCTGCCGAGTCATCCTCAGCATTCTATTGCCAAGCGGCAGATGAAGGGTTTCGGTGGAGTTGTCAGCTTCGAAATAGATGGAGACTTCGAAACAACCATGAAGTTCGTGGACAATCTTAAGCTGTGTTTTTTAGCCGCCAGCCTAGGAGGAGCCGAAACTTTAGCCACGCAACCTGTCACTTGTTCTCATTATTTTGTTGGTGCGGAGGATAGAAAGAAGGCGGGGATAACGGATCAACTGGTGCGATTGGCTTTAGGAATAGAAGACCCCGGAGACATCATTGCTGATTTAGAACAAGCCTTCAACAAAATCTAGCTTAAACACGCCCTTGCAAACTTTGTGTCTTTACTTGGTGTCGATGCTCTAGTTCCTCGAAGATTCCTCTGAGCTCAAAGCCTTTCTGAGCGAAGAGCACTAGAATATGGAAGAGTACGTCCGTGGCCTCGTGTATGATCTCTTCAGGATGGTTGTCTTTCGTTGCAAGAATAAGTTCCACAGTTTCTTCACCTATCTTCTGAAGAACTGCGTCTTCTCCCTTAGCAGTTAGGCGAGAAATATACGACTTCTCCGTGGGATTTTTGATTCTATCCGCTACGACTTCGAAAATTCTTTCAACAATCTTCGCGTCAACTACCCGCTTTTCTTCCCAGACTATTGGCTTGTGGAAACACGTTTCTTGGCCAGTGTGACAGACAGCACCTATCTGCTGAACCTTAAAAAGAATTGCGTCATCGTCACAGTCTAGAATAGCGTTCTGCAACAGAGAGTGATGCCCAGACTCTTCGCCCTTAAGCCATATCCGTCCACGACTTCGACTCCAAAAATGTATTCTACCGCTTGCCAACGTCAACCGCAAAGCTTCTCCAGTCACAAAGGCCTGCATCAGAACTCTATCGTTTGACGCATCCTGAACAACCACCGGAACAAGCCCCCTCGCCTTTCCAAAGTTTACTTTCTTAATGAAAGCTTCTATTTCGGTTTCACCTAATTGCAAGACCAAGTTTTGCACCTCATGTTAGACTAGACGCACGGAAACTCCTTTTCTAGCAAGATACTCCTTCACTTCTCTCACAGAGTACTGGGATCGATGGAAGATGGAAGCGGCTAGGGCGGCGTCAGCTTTTCCAGCGGCTAAGACCTCGTAAATGTGCTCAAGGTTCCCGGCGCCTCCGCTGGCGATTACCGGCAGATTTGTTGCTTCACTTATGGATTTCGTTAATGGAATGTCATAGCCATTCTGTATTCCGTCGCAATCCATGCTGGTTGGTAAGAGTTCTCCAGCGCCCAGTTCTTTCACGGTCTTAGCCCAAACTATAGCGTCCATTCCAGTGGGCACTC
>Ga0224501_10003950_pt1 | contig 11695 bp, 10 predicted proteins | sample SF_Oct11_sed_USG_4_FD_169105 | JGI IMG/M metagenome (GOLD analysis project Ga0224501, IMG submission 169105) | Sediment microbial communities from San Francisco Bay, California, United States - SF_Oct11_sed_USGS_8_1 | ecosystem: Environmental > Aquatic > Marine > Sediment | place: USA...
AACAAAATGCACAGCGAAGACAACATCCGACGCAATCAGCAGTTGCTATACCGCCGTAAAATCGCGCAGCACGAAAGCGATAGTACTTGCGTTCATCGCCGCGTGCAACTATTTCCTCCAATCGTCCGGCTAGCTCAATCGGATCGTACATGTTTTCAATTTGGTTTCGTCATCCGAAGGTGAATACTTTCGGTCACCTCTCCCTGAAAATACCTATAAACGAGAAGCGGATAATTGTTTTGAGGCTGGATTATGGAGCTAAATTTTGAACAAATGGTCCAAGAGATTTTAGATCATACAAAAATCGACCATGACGAGCTAATGAAGCGCATCCGGCAGAAACAGGACGAACTCAGCGGTTTCGTGACCCTCGAAGGCGCGGCCACTATCGTCGGTCGGGAATTGGGGGTTGTTTTTAAGAGAAAAGAACCTGAGATTCGAACCCTACACATCGAGGATCTCATCCCGGGAATGTCAAAAGTGGACATCGTCGGTCGGGTCGTCCGCATTTACGAACCGCGGGAGTTTCAGCGCTCTAGCGGTAAGGCCGGGCGCGTGGGGAGTCTGTTGCTCCAAGACAAAACCGGACAGATTAGAATCGCGCTATGGAACGACAAGACCTCGTTGATTGAGGAGAGTAAGGTCCGGAAGGGAGATGCTGTTCAAGTCAAAAATGCCTACGTGCGCCAGGGGTTGAACAAGCAGCCTGAGCTCAGTCTTGGGATGCGGGGTTCCTTACTCGTGAATCCAGAAGACTCGCGCGTATCGGACCTCCCGCCGCTTGTTGAAACTAAGGTTAGAATTGCAGATCTCAAACCAGAGCTCATCGAGGTGGACATCATCGGCAGAGTGGTGACGACGAGCGACATCAGGGAATTTGAGCGCCCCGATGGAACCACTGGCAAGGTTGCGAGCCTCATACTCATGGACTCGACAGGTCAGGTGCGGGTTTCCTTCTGGGATGAGCGGACGGAGTTCGTGAAGAATCTCAAGCTGGGGATCGCGGTGAAGCTCGAAAATGCGTCGGTGCGGCCCGGATTGAGAAACAGGCCCGAACTCAGCTTAGGCTCGCGAGGGCGTCTGCTCCTGAACCCGCCAGAGGCGGAAGTGGCAGAACTGCCCGAGCTGCTCGAGCGCCCGCTCAAGCTAGAGGAGCTCGAGGCCAGCATGCCGACGGTTGACCTTGCGGCTAGAGTTAGGCGAAAGCTCCCGTTGCAGGAGTTCAAGCGGGACGATGGGACATCAGGGAAAGTTATCAGCGTGATTCTCGCGGACGAGACAGGCACCGCTCGCGCCTCCTTTTGGGGTGATGTGGCGGAGCTCGCGCAGAAGCTGAAGCTGAACGATATCGTGCTCTTACGCAATGCCTACACGCGCGTCGGCTTGACAGGTAAACCGGAGGTGCACGTCGGCAAAATCGCGCGAGTTGAGGTGAACCCACCCGACGTGACTGTCGGGGCGCTCGAGCCAAGCCGTATAAAAATTGGCGAGGTCGAGCCGAACATGGACGCGCTTGAGGTGGTCGGGAGAGTGATCGAGGTCATGGCACCGCGTGAGTTTGCTCGGGGCGATGGTAGTAAGGGGAAGGTCGCCTCAATTACCATCGGTGACCAAACTGGTACAACGAGGGCATCGCTTTGGCACGAGCACGCGGATAAAGCGGTCGGCATCAAGGTCGGTGATGTCGTCAAATTCACAAACTGCTACAGCACGCTGGGTCTCTTTGGCCAGCCTGAGCTTCATCTCGGCAATCAAGGACAACTCGAGCTAAATCCAGCAATCTCCGAAGAATTGCCGCCCGCGGATGCGATTAAGCTAGCCGCACCGGAACCCAAACGGATCAGCATTGCAGATGTCCAGAAAGAGGGGATGAGGGTCCAAGTCAGAGGAACCGTGGTACGGGTCTTCCACCGGCGTCCAGTATTCGACATCTGCCCCGACTGTGGACGGAGCCTAGGGAGCGTGGACACCAGTTTGATGTGCGAGGAGTGCGGGAAGGTCGTGACACCTGAACATCGCGTCGTGCTGAGCTTCGTGCTCGACGACGGCACCGGCAACTTCCGGGTAGCCCTTTTCGGAAAGGTCGCGGAGAGTCTGCTCGGTATGGGAGCGCAACAGGTTTTCGAACTCTTCAAGGGTACTCCTGATTTGGCCGAGCTTTACGATAAGTTCAAACTGATTGGGAAGGAGCTTGTCCTTACAGGTACGACCCGGCACGACAAGTACTTCGACCAGCTCGAACTCCGAGCGAGCGACGTGCAGTTTCCCGAGTCGAAAGAAGAGGCGCAAGCGCTGCTCAAAAAGATAAAAGCGGGAACGTGAAAAGTAAATGGAGGGTTAATTTTTGGCTGAGGAAGTGAAACGCACAATCGAAAGTTTACCAGGAGTAGGAGAAGCCACTGCTGAGAAGCTTCGGGAGGCAGGTTATCGAACGATTGAATCGATCGCTGTGGCCTCGATAGCGGAGCTGCATGAGGCTGCAGAGATCGGTGAGGGACAAGCAAAAAAAATAATCGCTGCTGCTAGGGAGATTGCGGAATTCGGCATCTTCGTCACCGCCGACAAAGTCCTCGAGCGCCGGGAAAAAGTTGGATTGATAACCACGAGCGGTGAGCAGCTAGACACGCTACTCGGCGGAGGAATTGAAACTCAAGCAGTGACCGAGGTTTTTGGTGAATTCGGGTCAGGAAAAACCCAGTTGGCCCACCAGCTCTGCGTTAACGTCCAGCTCCCACCCGAGCAAAAGGGGTTAGGGGGAAAGGCGATTTACATTGACACAGAGAATACTTTTAGACCCGAACGGATTCGGGACATGGCGATTGGCCTCAACCTCGACCCGATGAAGACCCTCCAAAACGTCCTCTACATAAGATCTTACAACACAGACCAGCAGATTCTGATAGCCGAGAAGGCCGAGGAGAAAATCGAGGAGGAAAATGTGCGCCTCATGATAATCGATTCTCTTACCTCACACTTCCGGGCCGAGTACGTTGGGCGGGGAGCTCTAGCCAACCGCCAGCAGAAGTTGAACCGCCATCTCCTGACGCTTCATCGAATAGCCGACCTCCACGACCTAGCCATCTTCGTGACGAACCAAGTGATGGCGAGGCCTGACGTTTTCTTCGGGGACCCCACCCGACCAATCGGGGGGCATGTGCTCGCCCACTCCGCTACGACCCGCGTCTACCTTCGAAAGTCCAAGGGTGGAAAGCGGATCGCGCGGATATTTGACAGCCCCAACTTGCCCGAGGCTGAGGCGGTCTTCATGATTAGCGGGCAAGGGATAAGGGACTGAATTAGGTGGAAGTTTGATCAAGTTTGTTGCTGTCGACATCGACGGCACGCTGACGTTTAGAAATCGAAGACTTGATATCGCTGGCGTGAGTGCCATTCAAAAGGCCGAGGATTCGGGTCTGCCCGTGGTGCTTGCGACGGGAAACGTGCTCGCGTTCGCGGAGGCTGCCGCGATCATGCTTGGGACTTCGGGGCCGCTGATAGCCGAGGATGGGGGAATTGTGTTCGACCCAGCCAGCGGGTGGGAATGTGTACTCGGCGACCGTGTCGATACCGAGCGTGGGCTGGTTGCTCTTGAACGGGAATTTGGCCCTCTGCAGCAGACTAGGAGTTCGAGGGTACGCCTCACGGGCATAGCCCTGAAGCGCACAATCGAAGCTGGGGCCGCCGAGGAGCTCTTCAGGCGCGAGGGGCTTAATCTAGTCGTCGTCGACTTAGGCTTAACGATTCACCTTCGAAGCCCAAACGTGAACAAAGGAAACGCGCTCCGGAAAGTCGCCTCGTTCTTGAGGGTGCCACTCGCCGAAGTTGCGGCCATGGGGAATGGTCTGAACGATGTCGAGATGTTGGAGGTCGCGGGGCTGAGCTTCGCCGTAGCAAACTCGGACGAAGCGGTGAAGCGCGTATCTACCTACGTGACCGCCGAGCCTCACGGAAAGGGCGTCGCGGAAGCCATAGAGAAAATTCTTAGCCTGCGGGACTAGCTTTCACGAGTGATGCTGCTAGAAAAAAGAATTTCACTGTCGTAAAATTTGTGTGAGGTGCAAGGTTTAAACAAATCTCGCTCCTTTGTTGTCTTGGTGGTGTCGATGAAGATAGGCGTAATCGCTGACCCCCACTCAAACCTCGCGGCGCTCAAGGCCGTGCTCAAAGATATGCCTCGCGTTGATGAACTCATCTGCGTGGGCGACCTCGTGGGGTACGCCGCTGAGCCCAACGAAGTGGTGAAGTTGGCTAGGGCGAAGCGGATGCGGATGGTGATGGGAAACCATGATTACGCAACAGTGACGCGCGATGTGCGGGGCTTCAACCCGCTAGCGGCCCAGGCGGCGCTCTGGACCGCCGATAACTTGAGCAAGGAAAATCTCGAATTTTTATCGAACCTCCCAACCCACCTCACGCTGACTTACGGAAAGCAAAGGGTCTACGTGGCACATGGGAGCCCCCGCGACCCGCTTAACGAATACGTCTTTCCAGATACCTCGAACCGCGTGCTCGCAGAACTCGTTCGCGACCTAGATGCGGATATCCTCGTGCTCGGTCACACCCACATGCCGATTGAGCGCGTCATCTTTGGCAAGCTGATTCTTAACCCGGGCGGGGTGGGACAGCCGCGTAATCGCGACCCCCGAGCTAGCTACGCGGTTCTAAACCTGGGCAAGGATGTAAAGGTAAGCTTCAATAGGGTCGGCTACGATGTAAAAATCACGGCTGAAAAAATTGAAGCTGCAGGGTTACCCAGCGAACTCGCGACGAGATTGTTCTTCGGTTGGTAGTTCTAGTAATTTTTATAGAATGCCAAGCTTCGGTTGCGTCTTGAGCTGCTGAATCGCTAAAACGCGCTCGTTGATGACAATGAAATCGCGTATTGACATAACGGCGCTGAAGGGGATCAAGGCATTACCGCTCGAGTCGCGGGGGATATTCCCGAGCGTCTCCTTTGAGATTGGTCTTACCACGATCGATTGAACCTTTCCGTCTTTTTCATTAAAGAGAATATCCTGGAGCTTTCCCACCTGCATGCCCCTATCTGAGATGACGCCTATCGCCCGGAGCTTACTCACCATAACCTGTGGCAAATTATATCCTCCGCCCTAATTTATTGTTGAACCTTATTAAACCTTAGTAGTGCATCCCCGTCGCTTCTTCCGCCACGCGCTTGCTTTTTCTCTCCGTGAAAGTTTCATACGCTTTGGTCATCTCTGGTGTCAGGGAGGGTTTGATACCCTCCATCGCCTCGCGGAAGTGTTGCATCCGAACTTCCTTGCCCTTTATGTCCTTTCGCAGCACCCGCATCGCAGCCTCACGGCATAGGGCGGCGATGTCCGATCCCGAGTAGCCACCGATCTCTTTTGCTAACAATTTGAGATTAACATCTTTCCCAAGCGGCATGCTCTTGGTGTGGATTTTGAGTATCTCTAAACGGGCGTTCTCGTCGGGGGCTGGAGCCAACACAAGCCTGTCGAAGCGCCCGGGGCGGAGCAGCGCCGGATCTACTAGGTCGGGACGGTTAGTTGCACCGATTACGACGACATTTTCAAGTTTCTCCAGCCCGTCGAGCTCGGTAAGCAGCTGGCTTATCACTCGCTCGGTCACGTGGGCGTCCCCGAACCCAGAGCCGCGTCTAGGCACGAGCGCGTCAATCTCATCGAAAAAGATTATCGCGGGGGCAGCCATCTTGGCCTTCCGGAAGGTCTCGCGCACCCCCTTCTCAGATTCCCCTACCCATTTGCTCAGGAGCTGGGGCCCCTTGATCGCGATGAAGTTCGCATCACTCTCGGTCGCCACCGCCCGTGCAAGCAGGGTTTTACCCGTACCTGGCGGGCCGTAGAGGAGAATGCCGTGCGGGGGCTCGATTCCAATGCGCTTGAATGCATCCGGATACTTGAGCGGCCACTCGACTGCCTCTATTAATTCCTGTTTCGCGTTCTCCAGCCCGCCCACATCTTCCCAGTGCACATCCGGGATCTCAATCAAGACCTCACGCATCGCCGAGGGTTCCGCCATCCTTAGCGCGTTCTCGAAGTCTTCCTTTGTTACCTGAAGCTTCTCAAGCACTTCTGACGGGATGATTTTTTCCTCGAGCTTTATCTGTGGTAGTATCCTCCGCAAGGCGCTCATCGCCGACTCCTTGGCTAAAGCCTCGAGGTCAGCACCGACGAAACCGTGAGTGATATCAGCATAGCGGTCGAGATTAACATCCTTCGCGAGCGGCATCCCCCGGGTGTGAATCTGCAGGATTTCTTTGCGACCGTCGCGGTCCGGCACGCCGATTTCTATTTCACGATCAAACCTGCCAGGACGACGAATCGCTGGATCCAAAGCATTGACGCGGTTCGTGGCACCGATGACGATGACCTTTCCACGAGTTTTCAGTCCATCGAGCGCTGTACAGAGTGTCGCTACCACTCGCCGCTCGACCTCACCTGTTACCTCTTCGCGTTTTGGGGCTACCGCGTCAAGCTCGTCGATGAAGACGATTGAGGGGGCATTTTTTTCAGCCTGCTCGAAAATCTGTCTCAACCTAGCCTCGCTCTCCCCATACCATTTACTCATCACTTCGGGTCCGGCAATCGAGGTAAAATTCGCTCCCGACTCGTTCGCCACCGCCTTTGCTATCAGCGTCTTTCCCGTGCCCGGTGGGCCATGCAATAAGACGCCCTTCGGGGGCTCTATCCCGAGACGATCGAAGACCTCTGGATGCTTTAGCGGGAGTTCGATCATCTCTCGGACGCGCTGGAGTTCTCCCTTCAGGCCACCGATATCTTCGTAAGTTACGACAGGCACTTTTAGCTCCTTCACCTCCACCGCCTGCGGAAGCACTTCAATGTTCGTCATGTCGGTCACGAGAACGATTCCAGCAGGGGAAGTGTTGGCAACGGCAAATTTTATCTCACCGAACCCAAACGGCAACGCCATTCCACCGAAGATGCCGCCGAAGAACTCCTCAAAAAGGTCTCCCCCCATACGTACCGGTTCCTCGGGAGGTGTCGGAGTAATCAAGTCCCCTTTTGTCAGAGGCCTCCCGAGCAAGTTGCGCTTGATTACCTCCCCAGATGCCATGAACCTGACGCGGGGGTCGGTCGGCGCAATGGTAATATTTTTGGCTTCCTTCACCGAGGCCTTCCGCACGATGACTTTTTCTCCTATCGATGTGCCAGCGTTGTGGCGAATGAGTCCATCAATTCGAATGATCTCTAGCCCCTTGTCCTCTGGAAAGCCCTTTATCGCAATCGCGCTGGTCGAGCGAGGGCCGGTTATCTCAACTATATCGCCCTGCCTGATGCCGATTCGTTTCATCACTCCTTCATCGATTAGGGCAAAACCACGGTTAACGTATGCCTGATGTCGGTTTTCCGCGACTACTAACTTCAGCTCCTTTTCGGCCATCTTATCACCTCAAATTTCGACCTCAAATCGGTGCCAGACTAAATATTTGTTGAATTCTTTGAAAATCTCTTCGACCATTTTGGCGTACTCTTCCTCGATTAACAGGGTGCTCCGATTTATAAACTCCCAGACATCATCGGGGATCTCGTCTAGGATTCCCGCAGAATGGCTCCTGCCGGCCTTCGTCGGGTAATCGTACCCCCGAAGTGCCCGGTAGAAGAACGTCGCTGGTGAGCCTCGGGTCTTGACATCCCAAACCAGCAGGATTTTTCGCATATTTTTCACTTGTTATATATATAACAACTATTTCATATTTAAAGTTTGTGGGCGCGTACTGCCGTTGACCGGGGAGTACGTAACCAAGGGAATCATACAAAGAAAGTTCGTATTTTTTAGTGATTGAGCCTCTATTTTGCTCGGCGTCTTCGTCTTATCCTTTCCTTTTTTCCATCAGGCCTATGGGTGTCTCTCTTTCGACTACTTGCTTCGCTAAGACATTCTGAACCTTGTCTTCCCGGAACTTCTTCCTGCTTGAGCCATGTGGGTAAAGCCCATATGCCACGAGTCATCATTTTTTGAATCTGAGAGTCTATTACGGTTCTCCGGTACTCGTCATGCTTCATCGGAACACGTCTCAGCCATAGGTTCTTCGGATATAGCGGCTTCTCGTATATCAGCCTACAGATTTCTGTCCTCAAGTCCTTCATCCAATTCATCAAGGGCGACCTTGCCCTGAAGTCACGAAGAGCCTCAATATCGATTACACCTGCGCAATATGATGAACCAGCCCCATAGTCATGCCGTGATATGATACGACCCTTAAAATCCACTATCATAGACTTTCCTCCGAAGGTGTCGATGGGTGCTTCAGCATCCTGGGTAACGTAGTAGGTACCGGTGTTCGGCGCAACGATATAGCAGTTATTATCTAACGCCCTTGCCCTATTCTGGATCTCCCAGGCCTCGTTGCCCACATGAGGCTCTGGGTATGCTGGTCTGCAAACCACTTCTGCTCCATTCATCGCCAACCCCCTCACCATCTCAGGGTATGATCCTTCGTTCGCCAAGCAGCATCCAATTCTACCGATATCGGTATCTGCCACTGGGAAGAAGGCGTCAAGCCGTTTACCATGGGTCTTGATCCACTTATCCCAGACATCGTGGGGACAGACCGAGTGTTCGACTGGAAAGAGTGGGCAATTTTTATAGTGTTTTAGAATGATTTTTCCTTTTGGGTCAATGAGGAATGCTATGTTAAAGAACCGATCTGGAAAATCTGGCTCTCTCGACTTGGCGGTTGCGACTACGTATGAATCATATTGCTTTGCTATTTCTCCTAGGATGTCAGTTTCTTCACCTGGTATGTCTATCGCTATCTCTCTTGCATATTCGACGTGATCCATGTCAAAGATTTCATCCGTGAAGCCTTGTAGGGATCCCTCAGGTATTACGATCAGACGAATAGGTAGGTCAAGGCTACTTAGCCAGGACGCAGCCGCGCATAGATGCCGTAGATGGTCCAGATTCTTTTTGATCTGGCCCCTATTCCTGACACCCCAGACGGTCGGAGATAGACCTGCGACCATATACGGCTTAATCATAGCCTTACTCATAACCCTTCAAAGTTTGGAACCTATATATAATATTTGTAAAATCTTCACGTAGGTTGAATAAATTTAAAGCCGACAGCACCAGCAAGAGTGTTGGTGAGCATGAAACTCGCATTCATCGACTGTAGCATCGCGGGTGTCTCAGGTGACATGCTGACAGCCGCGCTCATCGACGCTGGCGCGAGCGCCCAACGGGTTAAGAGAGCTATGCTTGCCGCCGCTAAGCCGTTCGGTAGCGTCGAGGTGGGAATCAAACGAGTTAAGGTGAACGAGATCAAGGCAACGCGGGTTGATGTCAAAACGAGCGATAAGGGCGGGCGCACCTATCCCAAAATTGTGGGGAGGGTCAAAAGACTACGCCTGCCGCTGAAAGTCGAGCGCACAGTACTCGAAACGCTGGGGGTACTCGCTCGCGCCGAGGCCCGCGTGCACCGTAAGCGCCTAGAGCGACTCGTGCTGCACGAGGTCGGTGCGGCGGATGCAATTGCCGATATCGTGGGCTGCTGCACGGCCGCTAATGAGCTAGGGCTATTTGAAGGTGAGATATTGGCGAGCGAAGTAGCGGTTGGAAAGGGGGCCACAAAGTTTATCCACGGCGAGCTTCCCCTACCAGCCCCAGCCACGCTTGAAATTCTTCGAGGAAAGCCAATTCGAGGCGTGGCTGCGAACGTCGAACTCACCACCCCAACTGGCGCGGCCCTGCTCGTCACGCTCGTCAATCGATTCGTCAATGTATACCCCGCGATGCGCATCGATGCGATAGGCTACGGCGTGGGCGCGAGAAAACTTCCCTCGCCAAATCTCGTGCGCGTCTGCATGGGCGAGGCGAGGGGGCACGGACTCAAGCTTCAGGAGATAGCGTTGCTCGAGACGAACGTCGATGATGTCTCGGGTGAGGTCGTCGGCTACACAATCGAAAAACTGCTCGCGGAAGGCGCGCTGGACGCGAGTGCCGTTCCCGTCCTGATGAAAAAGGGAAGGCCAGGATTTTTAATCAAGGTGCTCGTCAAACCCAAGGATGCCGAAAGACTCGCGCACGTGTTGATGTCAGAAACTGGAACGCTCGGTGTGCGCGTACTGCCTACCATGCATCGCTATGCTCTCGAGCGGGAAATCGTGCAGGTTGATATCAAGCTGGCCGGGCGCAAATTCAAGCCGCGCGTGAAGGTAGCGCGAGAAAGAGGTAATCTAGTCGGTTTTGCTGCTGAGTACGAAGATGCTAAGGAAATCGCCGAACGAACGGGCTTGCCGCTTCGCGAGGTGATGCGGCGCGTTGAGGAAGCCGCCCGCCGGAAAATAAGGTAATTTGACATTCGAGTGTCGGCCGTTTCACCCCTTTATAAGCCTTATAAATTACTTTCACCGACCTCTCTCCCCCAAATCCACTTAAATATTCTTCCACATTTCCTAAGCGGAGGGTGAAAAAAATGGGTCCGAGCGGTGAAATGGGTGACCAAATGGTTTCACCTGTACGAAGGTCTGGTTTCTCGGAGGAACACGCAGGACTCGAGGACACACTTGACAGCATAGCCGAGCGAATACGAAAACAGGAAGGGCAAAGGTGTACGGTGGCCAAGGCTCTTGCTGGGTTAAGGGACGTGACTTTGGATGGTGTGGAAGAAATTATCGAAACTTCTCTCGTGAAACCGATTGAGCAAGACGCGCTCGCGAACCTGACGGTGGCGGGTGTAGATGGAGGGATGCTTGAGCAGCAGCTCCATGGTCTAGACCTCATCCTCTTGCGGGCGGTTGTTGCGATATTTCACTACCACGACTCTCGGCTGGAGTGGGCCAAGTACTTCCCAAGCGAGATGCCGTTCCCCCGCCTGATCGACGTTGCGGAGCCGCTGGATGCCCGAGAATTTGAGCTCCTTGCCGGTATGGAACGTCAGCTGACCGAAATTGAGCTCGCTACCGAGGCGCTCCGAACAAATGAAGTTAAACTCCTGTTACTGGACGGCTCTGTAGTGCCCCAGTACATCGACCGCTTTCCCCATAACCAAAGCTTGCTTGAGCGTTATCACAAACTCCTCAATGCGTACACGAAGCTTTACGAGACTTGCTCGGAGTCGGAAGTCCTGCTTGCGGGCGCGGTTAAGGACAGCCGGGGCGGGCGCTTCATCGATATCCTCAGGCGTAAAGTGCTCCCAAGCTTAGGTGGCCTCGGCCTCGAACAAAAAGAGCTGGAAATCCTAGAACGCTCGCGAGACACCGTTCTTCTCGATCACGTGCTCGGGGTGGGAGAGCGTACCTCCATCTTCCGCTACGCTGAGAGCCCATCAAGATATGTGCTCCGTGACCTCGGCGAATGGGCGATGCGAGTTTATGCATTTTACCTCAAGACTGTGCCATTCGACCGTCCGCTGCGCGTGGAGTTCATCGATTTCAGAGACGAACCCGCAGAGACCGCCGATCGCGTCGCGCCACTCATCTACGCGCTTTCTTCCCACCATGATGCCTTCGGGCTCCCCTCAGTACTCATCGAGGCGGATGTTTGTGCCCGTCTGACAGAGGAGGACCTGAGCATCGTGCGCGACAGCATCGCGGACCGTCTCGGCCCCTCTGCCTTGCTCGACCTGAGGCGAAACCGGAGACCTTTCTGAGGTGGACCTATGGAATTAGGAACAATTGTCGCTACAGGGGATGGCCCCTCACCAAGCAAATTCTCTTTCGTAGTCACC
>Ga0224501_10003951_pt1 | contig 11694 bp, 11 predicted proteins | sample SF_Oct11_sed_USG_4_FD_169105 | JGI IMG/M metagenome (GOLD analysis project Ga0224501, IMG submission 169105) | Sediment microbial communities from San Francisco Bay, California, United States - SF_Oct11_sed_USGS_8_1 | ecosystem: Environmental > Aquatic > Marine > Sediment | place: USA...
AAATTCCTCAAAACGCCTCGGACACTCCGGTCCTGCGATATTTCTCAAATGACTTTTAAGCTTCACCTAACCTGTAATGTGTATTGAATGAACCAGAAACCCAATCTTGAAATGCATTATCATCATCGTTCTCATTATTATGTAGGTATGCGGTGCTGCACAAATCTGACGGTCACTACCAGAGGAGTCATGCTACTCTGTCAGAGATTATTGCTTTCTGTAGCAAGGCGGATGATTGCAGCGCTGTAATCGATGTACACGTAAGGTCAGAGTCATGCTACCCTGTCAGAGATTATTGCTTTCTGTAGCAAGGCGGATGATTGCAGCGCTGTAATCTATGTACACGTAAGGTCAGACAAAAGGTCGCAGGACAGATTGCTTCTAAGTACACATGGAAATTTGTCACTACAGGCTGCATATAATTATTTATATACATGAAAAATATTACCATAGTTTCTGTATCTCTAATTGCTCTATAAAGTCCTGCTCTGTCTGTTTTAAACAGGGCCCTGCTGGAAAAGATTGATTTGAACTGCGTTCGAGGTGACTACTCGGCATGCACGGAATCTATAATAGAGTGTAGCCAGCTGACAAAAGAACACCATTTACGAGTAGAACAAGCTTTATGTCAAATGTACAGCAGCTTCATCCAGGTATATATAGACTTCATTTTGTTCTCATCTGAGTTACGTCAATAGGATATAAAGAAAAAACATCCTTTTGTTCTGATTATCCTGTTTTATATAAATGGCATCACTAAGCCAATGGCTTCTTTCCGGGATGGTTTTTGGTTTGCTTCATAAAGTTGACACTCAGAGGGCGGGGCCTCCTTTATCTAACGTCGCGATCCGAATCTGACGAGGGAGAAAGCACAAGGTGACGACAAACCCGGATCACCTGGTCCAAACCCGGATCACCTGGTCCAAACCCGAAAGGGCTATACACTAAACCACCGCTTGTCGCCATGCGGTTGTGATTGTTGATGGCATTCAAATACAGTTTATGCATGGTTACAGAATTGAACTTATAAACTTATATTTTTCTTTCAGTTGGTAACAGGAAAAGCTGTGAAAGCTTTGGGAATGATCACGGAGGCACTTCCTACTCTCCTGATCGGTGGATGCGCCGTCGATAAAGCTCGCGGACAGTTGCTATACATTAAATGTCTCGTAGCTGTCGATGCCCATTCAGAATCCACCCCAAATGGTAATGCTCTGAGCTGCGGGGTCAGTTTTAGTTTCAGCTATTCCTAATCTGGTGAAGTTTCTATGCATTTCAACGATCTCACATTCGGCTGTAATTTTAGTGACACGGAGCTGCATTGGTACACTGGATTTTGTCATGGAGGTTTTTGAGCAGTGCGAAGCATTTGCTTATCTTCTGGATGCAATGGCTTATTCAGTAAGTCTAAACTACTCTATCTAACTACTGTATAGTGGGAAGAGCCGAAGAGCGAGAAGCACGCCTCTCATGTTTGACCTGGCAAACTGTGCTCTTCTGTCCAGTCATAGAACTGTTTAAAAGACTAACAAAGTGTGTAATATCTGGTTAGGTTTGTCTAAATGTTGTCCATGAGAGTTCACCCATAGTAATGTCGTTTATGTCTTCCATATAGGCCTTACTCCATGAGAAGCTAAAAGATAGCGCAGGCAGAAATCAACAGGCAGCTCGATTTATGAAGTTTAAAGCGAGGCTGCTGACTGCACTGCCTGCCAAGGCTGAATGCAATGTGGTATGAAGGGTTTTACTTGCAAATCTGCGACTGTGCTATGTAACATATACAACGTATATTAAGTAGCATCACTTTCTCTGTAAATGAAAGGAGGAAGTACATTTTAATCAAAACTTGTATTCATTTATTACAATGTGTTTTTTTACATAAAGCTACCAACAACATTGGACTGTACAACAAAGCTCTTGAACGGAAAGAGCAATAGCCTAGTTGATATAACATCACTTGGTGACCGTAACAATTTCTTTTTCGATACCATCCAGACCCCATTTATGGGAGCACATTTCCAGAGCCTCCCATTCAGCCTACAATACAAACAACTCAACTACCAGGAGAGAACTACTCCTAAACACATCACCTATCATAAGTGAAGCTATCGCGCAGACAGCACTGCTGGAATGAACCCGTTATCAATCAGTGTGTGCACCTTGAGCTTAATATGAAGGCGATGAAAACCTGTGCTATACGCATGAACATTAGGTGGAGTTAGTGCATCTGGAGTCGCAAGCAACTGTTTAGGTTCTAGACCCATCACTAGATCACGAATGATTTAATATGAACTCCCTGAGTTTAAGTCATACAATGCTCCAAAACTAATCTGTAGCCAGCACGCATACCTTGAACGCCTTGTTAGGATCCTGTTGTGCTGCTGCAGCTGCATTGCCTGCAAACTGATCTTGCATGGCCCTGGTTTGATCAGCAGCTAAAACAAATAAGATAAATTGAAATAATATTGATCTAGTGAGCACGGGAGTTTTAAAAAAAATGGCCGAGGTCCGTGTAACACCATTTTCTTCAGCCGTTCATCCGCAGTTGTGTCGGTGGCTGGACTTCGACCTTCCTCCCCGCTGTCCACAGGTTGTGTGGTGCCATTGAAGGGAGATGGAGCCATTTCCTGCCACGCGGGCTCAGGACAGGTTGGCTGAGTGTGATCAGCCAGGGAAATATTCCTTGAAATACTCCGCCATGGCTGGAAATTGAACCCGGGCCACGGGGAGGACAGACAGTAAGATTCATTCATTTTCCCACCGCGACCAGGCCATAGCACCATAAGAGGTAACAATCATTCAACATTAGATGGACATCCATTATATATTCACGTGTATTGGAATGGGGCTTTACACTCTGAAGAAGAAAGGTAAGGTTTACATAAGACAGAGCACTCACCGTTATCCTGACCCAGAATCAGAGTATAGACACTTCTTAACCCAAATACATTGAGAAAATACCAGCTGACACTGCTGACCCAGGCAGCATCCAGTGAAGGCAACATTACACCTCTCTGCAACATCTCCTTGAATCTCAGTGTTAGGGGAAATGGCACCTTGGCTGAAAATTAATAGATGCATGAGATAACTTCTGTAGGTGACACTAGCGAGAAAATCCGTGCTAGAGAACTCACAACAAATGATCTATCGGGATAGCGCGAGTGTCTAAATCACAAAATGCTGAACATAACTTCTGCTCATTCAACACTGCTGTTGTAAAGGGACAACCTACACATTGCCATCAATGAACCAGGGTGGGACACAAGTGCAAGTTAAATCAGGGAGAAAGCCTATCAATTACTCACTAGTGAGAAAGCCAGAGAAGGCCCAGTTGATCCAACCACCAATGATAATCATCGGCAGCATATTTGTCATGTTGCCTTTCATCATATCGGTCATCATGCTGGGATCTGCAATCAGATCATAACGATGTATTATGCTCCATTATGTTGCATGATGTACAGAGAACAGGGCTGAGAATGCCAAGAGTGACTGGACTCCGAGAGCTAGAGGTGACAAATGATCATATTAAAACAAAAGTTTCTGAGGAGACAATCCTCACCTGACATAGGATTTTTAGCAGGACCGTTCTGTTCATTCTGTCTTAGAGTAAAGAATCCATGTTCCTTATCATTGAAGAAATGCTTCCTAGCATTGAATGCCTGCAAATAATTACATATACAGTCGAGCTCTCTTCATATTAACGCCTGATGACAGTGAAATTTATTCACGCATCAAATTTTGTGCCTAAGAATAAAAGATGTGAAGCAACATTAAAAAACAACCTCCTCCCTTAAAGTGTACGTGAACTGAAAAACATGGTCTCATAAAGTACCATTGAATTCATTTCTTGGAAGATCTTGCTCAAAACCTGCTGCCTTAAATGCCTGATAAGGTCCCGGTTTCATCCCTATCTAAACAGGGATCCGATCCGGTAGTTAAGTTGCTGTCTCACTATATAGGCTTATATGACCTAAATAGAAAATGAAGCTCTTTTTGCTGTTCGAAAATCCACTCAATGTACAATGTATTTATGACATAGCCATCTTTTGTGAATGTTTGATGAGAATACAAAATATGAAAAAATAATTTGGAGTCAGCATGGCCGCCGATTGATTTCGCTTAGCAAGGCACCGGGTATAACGGTCGTTCACCGTTAGCAAGGTCATGCATAAAAACTGTAATATTACCAATATACTGACTAACAAGAAACCACAGGAATTTTATCGCCCTAGCCATCAGGCCAGTAAGTGCTAGAAAAAACATCACCAGTTCGCCAAGTCAACAACTTTTCGGGGCGGCGGAGAGTACAAAGAGTTTGACTAACGCCTGTTGTGTTTTTAACGACTGTCTAATGTGAAGCCGAGGCGACCTCTAATACACTTTAATAGAGTGAGTAGTTGGTAGGTTTTCAATGGTATATGGGCGACGTTTAGCTATTCGACAGGTACGTACTCGTGCAGGTATGTACTTTCCATTTTCTCTAAGAAATCTACTTCTCATCAATGACTGACTGAAAGGAAAAGATGACAAAGTTATCGCAAGAGCTAAAAAGTATCGATGCAATCTTGTCAGCAATTTACTGGGAATGTGGCGAGTTACACTCACAGTAGGACACAGATAGACGGAATCATTTGTGTCGATAAATAAATCAATCCCGATTACTTAGTTAAGTTAGCCAGTTACATTACTAACTACTAAACTAGTAACTTTTCTGTCACTCCCCGACTGAGTGTCAGAGTGCCTATCATTCGCAGATACAACAATCACTACCAGACTCCAGAGTGTGACTCAGTCAGTCACACTCACGCTGACTCACAATGATGATTGAATGACTCAGTCAATGATCAAATGAATAATTGAGCGACTCTGAGTCAGTCATTCGCCGAGTCTCTCAGTCAGTCAGTCTTCTCAGAAACTAACTTCGTTAAGTTTCCTTCGAAGGGGTGATAAGTATAACTTAGGTTATACTCATAAACTGTAAAGTGAAAAGTCATAAGTTATACGCATAACTAGTTATGGTACTGGTAGTATTACTTATTTACTAGTAGTAGTATTAGTTAAGTATAGATGTCACTGAGTCCTGACACTGACAGTGACTGACTGAGTAACAACACTGTTGTTACTCACTCATTCACTCTGACTCTGAGTGTTGTCAACAGACACTGAGACAGGCTACTCACAGTCTAGTCTAAGTCTAACTCAAGCTGGATCACATCACTTTATCAGTTATCACTCCCTCTCAATTCAGTTTTAGTTTATGATCACATTGACTGATTGACATTCACATTCACTACCAGCCTACGACCAATTCAGTCAAAACTCCGTCAATGCTCAATGACTGAGTCAGTGAGTCATCAGGCGTCAGCCGATCAGCCCCACAAACAAAAAACCAATCCCAAATCCATTTCATACTCATAGTCATACCTCATTTGAAGTTGCTGATCGCCAACAACCTTGTCTGATTGCAGGAGTATTGTAGCATAATGCCTGATAACGCCCACTAAAAAGGTTATGACAACAATAGGCAAGAAAACCCAAAATCTTATGTTTGGGTCTAGGAGTATTTCTGCCATTTTTCCTATATACCTAAAGAAAATGGTCTACACAGAGGTTTCGGCAGGCGTTTCGTTAGAACCCTGACGGAGGATCGGTGTGTTCATTGGCTCGGCACACGGGATTTACGTGCTAACATAGTTTCCAATAGAGCAAATCTTTGCATTTCGTGACGAGTACTGAACCAATCCTATGACGCCTATGGGTCACCTTTTTCGTTTTTACAACAAATATTCCAACGCAGACTTAGTGCAGAAGAAAGAATATAATTATAGAATATTGGCTCGAATTTTATCTGGTACTGGCGTAAAATGCGCGAAAAGACCCTAAAATATTATCCAGTTTATAAACCCAACACCCGACGGCCCAATTTCCATTCGCGAATCGCAGATTCAACCGGAAGTTTGGTTGAAGCCAAGCAACATGGCGTGAATTCGAAGTTTGGTCCCATCGAATTTAGAACTCTATGATTGCTCCTCACCCTTCCTGATCTTTTACTATACCAAATGAGTTTTCTTCTTCAACTGCAGAACCTTTATAAACCCATGACTTTAAGGTGAGCTTGAGCTGGTCAACAAATGGGCTTAATTATTCGCTCGTGAGTATTATCCTGACACTCCCATTTTCCTGTCACTTTCAGTGACTGAATGGGGGGGGGGGTATTTGCGATAGACATAGGTGTTGCTGATCTAGTTATTTATGCGTAAAAACTTTGACATTAACTGACTATAGGTTTTGTGTCTTTCATATTTGTAAAAATGTGTAGCTTGTACGTACGCCATCCACATGATTAGCTGTTGTGATGGTGGTTCTCATGTAGCATTATGTAGAACGAGTGACTGACTCTGAGTACCTAATTGATGGTCTGGTTTGGCATTCGAGTAATTAGCAGCTTGCCACTGCATGTATGGGTCAGGTTATCATGATGATAGTCACGACACCCACCTCAGTCATGATTAGACGTAGCCAGTCAAATTTTGATGAATTAGGCCAAATATCTAGGAATGAGTTCATAGGTACTTATTCTATGATGTGAATTGTTGGATGGGGGTTTTCTTTCTTTGCAATGCTTTAAAATTAAAATTGTAGACCCGAAACAAAGAACATGAAGGGTGTTAGCTTATCCCTATTCTGTTCTCTACTCATGCTGACTGAGTGCAGAGTCTTCAGTGTGTTTTTCTGTTTAAATATGATACTGACACTCCATTCTAACTCACATAGGTCTTAAGTGGAAGACAAGTAGGCCATGTCCGTGGTCGACGGAAAACCACCCAGGAAAGCTGATCAGCTTCTTCAAGCGCTGACAAGGAAATGTGAGTTTTGCAACCTTTCAAGCATTCCAAGCATAATGATTTGCTTGTCTTTGTTTATTTTATGTACGGTATAACTTTTTGATTTCACTGATTCACTGATTCACTGCATTGAGTTGTTAGATGTTACAGCCATGACTAGGAGGTGGAGTAATTGATTAGCTAGACTGAATGTATGTGATGCGTTTAGTGTGTAGTGTGAGCCAATGACTTTCTCATGTATTATGAATTAGCTGATTATCCCAATGGCCACTCCATCTATAATGCATAAATGACCATTTCTAAACTCAATACACATTCAGGTCTTTTCTGGAAGATATCACAGTTGTTCAAGTTTTAAGTTAACTGCCGATAATCTTTCATTTGTTGTATTTACAGTTGTGAAACATCACTTTATCTAAAAGGATATATTTGTATTGCGAAATAAATTACATTACATGATTGTTCATCCTATTTGACCATTTTTTTCAGATGAAGATAAAGCTCGTGATCGTGATGCGCAGTCATCGGGAAGGACGACTCCTCGCCGTACCCCTCGTAGTTCTCGAGAGAGACTTCTCCTCAGTGGAGGTGGCAGCGAGTCAAACCTGGGTCAGTATAGAGATTGATTTAAACCTGTGGGATTGGTTTCCTCCAGCTTTTATTTATTCTAACAATACAAAACACCGACCACATTACAACACAGTCTATTGTTCATATAAGGTTTGCTGACCCAGGCATGAATTGATTGGATTTAAACAAACAAACATTGTTTTGAATACGGGAGGCACACCATCCACTTGGTCACTCAGTAATTAAGTGTAGTAAGGTACTGAGGAAGGTTGATTGTCCGAGTGTGTAGATGTGTAGGTGTGTAGATGTGTAGATGTGTAAATGCGTAGGTTCGTAGATATGTATTTGTGTAGATGTGTAGGTGTGTAGATGTGTAGGTGTGTAGATGTGTGATGTATTTCTTGCAGCGGCTGCCATTCAAAACAGAAAATCCAATTCATCGGTAAGAAGCGAAGTCTTCTCACCAGCCAATAGGAGGAGCCCCAGCCTTGATGCATCGGGTAGACGCAGTGCTACCAGGTAGGTAGTTTTTACTTTAAAATATTTTCCTCTTGGTGTTGAGAGATTTCCTTGAATTGGACACATGAATTAAATTGAGTAAAACCTAATTGAATGCTTATCAAACCACTCTCGATATAAACCGCAAGAATTTGGTCTGACTAATCGTTGAAGCTGCTTCAAACTTATTCACCACCACTGCTTTGTTTCAGGTCCCCCTCTGTGCAGGGTAGCAGTATATTTGACCGGGCGTCTCGCTCCCCTGGGCGCAGGATCTCCCCTGTGCAGAGCCCGGGGCTATTTGATATGGCTCGTAAATCACCTTCACCTATCAGGCGTACAAGTCCTTCACCCAACCCTGGTTTTCGTAGCAGCTTGTCTCCCGGCATTGAGCTGGATCATACGACAGACACAGAACAGGGTGAGTCATTAGAACTAAATTGTGAATTCCAATAGTTTTAGATAAAATGTGCCTTTGCCAAGGTAAAGAATGACAATCAATCTGTTTGCCCATTGCTACCCAATATCAAGACAAGAAACTAAATTCTGTGAATGTGTCTTTTGTTTGCCACAAATAGGAGTTGGAGTATGTCAACTTGGACACCACCTCACAGATGATAAATCTGCAACTTCACAGTGTCACTGTATTTTATGGACAGAGTGGAATCTGTAAATTTGACATGTGGTATACACCTACTCAATCTACTATATACAAATTCTTTAATGTACAACGGAATATGCGTATAAGATTGAGAATCAAAATTAAAAATCAGGAATATGTTGAGGAGCTTCACTCGCAACCTCATCTATTTCCCTCATTAGGCTATGCATTAATTTATTTGAGTGCAGGTAGCTGGCACTGGTTTACTGGTGTAGGTGCTGGGTTGGAAAGTTTCGACCAAGTAGGTAGCAATGCTTATGTGCTGCTAAATCAGACTGCAGGTGTCATGTTCAAAGAATGATTTTAGTTTAGCGACAGCTGTTTCTCTATGTGTAGCATTCCCACTGTGTAAATAACTAATATTCATGCGTGTAACTTTAGTTGGTGCTTTCGATTGGTTTGCCTTACTGTAAAATAAATGTGCAATTTGTGGGTTGCGCTTTCTGAATCTGTGTTCTATACCATATCCCTGTAGGAGTGGTTATAGCTTGGTACTACACGTCCTACTCTAGGAAAGGATTCTATGTTGAGCCGTGGTTCCAAACAATTAATTAGACCTTACAACATTATTGCTGGTCATGTTGGCAGTCACTCAAAAACGGTGTGGTTAAATATCATAGATATCTCAGCCAATAGATCAATTGACATTTCTGTGTGTTTTTCTGTCCGAAAGTCAAAAGATGTAAGAAAAGAATTCTAAAAAATTCAAAATAACCTTAGTCTAAGTTATCTACCCTGTTACACAGGTGATGTGCTATCAGCCAATAGTTCAATGAACAAATCTCCTGACAGACAAGAGCGATCTCGTCTCTTCGGTAAAACCTCTACCCCTACTCATCAACCACTTCCATCTACTGATATTAAAAGAGATGACGACTCAAAAAATCCAATTGAAAAGCCAGAGAGTGAACTGTCACCAGAGGCACCCGTACGCGCATCAGTCCGAGAACGCTTGGAAAAAATTGACAAACCTCAAAGTGACAGATCGTTTGATAAATCACTGGATGAGTCTCTTACACATGATGACAGACCTAGAAGTAGAGGTTCCACAATCTCCAATTTCAGCTTCTCTCATCCAGTAAGTGTTTCCCCATTTAGTTCCTCAACGGACGATCCCCCAACGGATGATCCCCCAACGGATGATCCCCCAACGGATGATCTCCCAACAGATGATCCCTCAACGGATGAACCCCCAACGGATGATCCCCCAACGGATGATCCCCCAACGGATGATTCCCCAACGGATGATCCCCCAACGGAAGTCCAAAAGCCTGGACATTTGTTTAGGAACGGAAGAACGGTAAACCACACCCTTCTTATGTAGTGTTGGGAGGCGAAATAAAGGGAATAAGAAGTTTTGGCCATCAAGAAATATCTTATTTATCAAACCTGAGGGGCTTTCTGTTAGTGACCAACGTTGATATGTTATACAAATAATCCGCTCTCCAGATTATCTTCTTGCTTTAACCATTAAGCTAAACCTTCTGTTTTATCAGTTATCACTGACGATACCAACATACACGTGCCAATATAGTAAGATCAGTCCACGTAGCATGATGAGCACTCCATGGAGTTATCTCCACTCTGTTAATACGCCCAGGATTCTACTCACCCCTTCTTACCCGTCATATGATGTAGGCCGGCATACAATCAGGCACATTATCCACACCTCTATGACGCAGCATGATGTCTTTCGAGCTTGCTTACCTCACATATACAATCGTTTTGATTTGGTAAATTATGGAGGTGTACTTCTACGGTTGTGTAGAAATTAGGGATCATGAATGTTAATGAAATTGAAACTACCATCATTTTGGTGGTTTTTGGAGCGGTCTGTCTCAACGATCAATGTTACAGCAGTCGCTATGTATTTCTAGATGGCAACTGGTAGTCCAAGATCTTCCCGCGCTGCTAGCCCGCCACGAAACTCTGCCATCGAGGCACCACGAAACTATGCCATCGAGAAAGAACATACAGACAGCCAACTTAGGAAACTTGAGATGGAAAACTCTTCCTTACGACTCGAAAATAAATCGCTGAAAGACAAGTACAATCGCTCCCAATGTGAGTAAACGATGCTAAACTGCATTACAGATCCCACACCCTATATTTGTATTGGATGTATTTCCACTTTATTTTCACTGCTGGTTCAATTGGGTGATACTTCTGCAGCTCAAATAGTTCATCTGGAGACGAAGTTAAAGTCAGTGGAGAATGAGATAATGAAGCTACGATCGGACCGAAAGAAAGAAATGTCACAGAGCAGGCAGAAGTCTCAACAGGCAGAGGAAAGCTTCCAGGAAACTGCTCGAGAACAGATGGAGGAATGGAGGAATAAGGCTGAACTACTCAAAGTCGAGGTAAAAAAGGCATGGTGTCTCCGGTTTTGTCACTAAAAATTCAGAATTAGGTAGCGTCTATCTGTACTTTTTATGTATCAGCATTATAAATGCATCTGCGGCGAAGCAATACTTACTTGTGTTATAGAATGAGAGTTTGGAGAAAGAACTGGCCGCAGCCAGGAGGATGACTGATTCCGCTATTCAATCTTCCGACATTTCCAAAATCATGTCCGCCTACAAAATGGAGTCGGCTGCTCTTCGGGTAGGTGATTCTATTTATGGCATATCTGACAGCTTGGTAGACTACTCCAGAACACTGTCATATACCTCTAATAACACTGTCTACTAAACTCCGAACCCCTGTCTCTATAATTTTTACAGCTCCTGCCACCCCAGAACAAGCCTCTGATTTAGAAGGTTTGGTAAATAGAATGGCTAAGTGTCCGTGTAGAGTAATTTAAAAGTTTCGCCCTGGTTTCTCATTCCGTTGTCGAGTTGTTAGACATGCTCCTGTTGTTACTCTGTATGGACATAGGCCAAGTAGAAACATCCATTTATAGGCCAAGTAGAAACCTCCATTTATAGGCCAAGTAGAAACATCCATTTATAGGCCAAGTAGAAACATCCATTTATAGGCCAAGTAGAAACATCCATTCATAGGCCAAGTAGAAACATCCATTCATAGGCCACGTAGAAACCTCCGTTTATAGGCCAAGTAGAAACATCCATTTATAGGCCAAGTAGAAACATCCATTTATAGGCCAGTAGAAACATC
>Ga0224501_10003952_pt1 | contig 11687 bp, 7 predicted proteins | sample SF_Oct11_sed_USG_4_FD_169105 | JGI IMG/M metagenome (GOLD analysis project Ga0224501, IMG submission 169105) | Sediment microbial communities from San Francisco Bay, California, United States - SF_Oct11_sed_USGS_8_1 | ecosystem: Environmental > Aquatic > Marine > Sediment | place: USA...
GACCAGAAATCTGAAGATGCCTGCAGCATGTCAACCATGATCAGAAATCTGAAGATGCCTGCAGCATGTCAACCATGATCAGAAATCTGAAGGTGCCTGCAGCATGTCAACCATGATCAGAAATCTAAAGGTGCGTGCATGCCAATCATGAGTAAATGACAGTAAGTTTAGAGTTAATATGAAATAAAAGGGTTTTAGTCTAGCAGGGGCACTTGTCCGTAATCTCGAAAACGATCTACAGCACTTGACAGTTAGCCAAACATGTTACCATAATTGCAAAATTCACTTGCAGCAATACTGCCTGTACGGTTTTGCTTTTGACTTTTTGTCTTCGATTGCACATATTCAAAGCAAGGGACTTTTGTGCATGAAACTGGCTCGATACTCAGTTTCTAGCTAGGTACATGATCACTGTAAGCCTGCGATACATTGTCTGATGGTTATCGGTTAAACTAACAGCAGTCAATCTCAGAGTTCTTGAAAAGAGATGGACAAAGTACTCTATATACTCTGGGTGTCTGTTTTCTGTTATACTTGGACATTTGGTCATCCTTTCAGACCTCATAAGCCTAGGACTTGTTGAAGTGGTAGGAGCTAGAATTGAAGGTGAGGAGCTCAGCAGCCCACCATAAGTGGGATTTGGACCCAGGCTTTAATAGTTGCGAACCGATGCAGCTCTCTACCGCTGCTGAGCTGTCCCGCTATTCCTCGGGCTTCATTATCCCAGACTTCTCCGCAGTGCGTATTATTTCTATCTGACCTGTCCAAAACTGAGAGTAGAAGGCAGGCCACCAGGGAACATCCTGATTGAGATAGCTGAAGAGTCTCAGCTCCGAGAGGTTTAATGGTGTAGTCAACATGGAGTTTTTTCTGGCACCTAGACGGAAGAAGAACAGGCTCAATTATAACCACCCTGAAAAGAATCTACAGAGATTTTGAAATGAGGATTCAGAAGGATACCAGCTTTAAATGTCTTTGGACCTTCAAAGATTGGTTGGGTATTGCAAACCAATAAAATGGGAATGCATAATTAGCATAATTGACACATAATTGATGGGACAATTGACAACAAACAGTTGTACTTCAGAATTTGGTCTCAAATGGAGAGCAGACCATGCAAATGCTATTTGAGCAAAAAAGAAACATGTAGGTTCACTGGCTATGGCCACTGTTTGGATAGACGAATGACCACCCTCATTAATCCTCATTGAAATCAGATTTCAGCAGTAAATTGAGGAGGCCCACTCAACGAACAGAGAGGCTGAATGCTTAGAGCACCCACCACTGGTCTAAAGGTTCTGGGTTCAAAACACAGCGTGAGCACAGGATTTTTCAATAACTCTCTCCGTTCACGCAGCAGTAAACGAGTACCTGAGAGCTGCGAAAGGTGAAGGCGGTGAGGAAGAGGAGTGGCACCCTACCTCAGTTACACCATTGCTGGTACAAGTTGGCTCTTTAACAGCCACTTCCCATGTTCATTAATGTCTATGAGACAAACCTTACCTTGTTTACCTAAAGAGTAGCCTCCCCTATGTGGGGGGTCCCCATTCTGAAGACCAACCTCTATTTTTGTACTCCTACTCTACTTACTTGAATAGCTGATTGCGGCGCATACATTTCGAGCCTGTGAGAAAGTATATTTCTCGGCATGTGATATTCCTCCAGCGCTTGGGAAAGGAAGATAGCAGAACCCTGACCACCCAAATGCCCCCTTCACAGGCAGACCAGATTCATCAACACATATAGTGAAATCTATGAGCAAGGAAAAGGGCATGTTACAGTATTTGCGGTCTGTGCACAAAGAAACCTTCAGTGTCTGGATGCAGTTATGTTATTACCTATTGGTTTCATTCAATTAAAATGGTTTATTACAGTTCAGAACCCCAAGTAGTCAATTTTTAAGGCATTCTAAACAAAGAAGACAACTGTATGACAACTCATCAACGAAGCCGCCGACAATTACCCGGATGGAAAATCCTCTAGTGTGACAGTACCCTTAACAAATGTTAACACAGAGCATTCACATGGACGTTGCTTTTTGTCTCGTATGACGCGTCTTCACTGTTATGGTGAAAGTTGCTGGGGAAGATACTTCATTTCCTTACGGGTGTGAGCCTCACCGTTCTACCACTCACCCAGAGGCATGAGAGGTGAGCAGACTAAAAGGTGAATTACCAAGATGGCCAGGTGATAATCCGATGCTGGGCTGCTGGTTGAATATTGCCATGTCGAATTGTTCATAGATGCCATTTTTTGGAAGAGCTGCAGCGCTTGTTACTGTCTGAGCACGACCAACGATGGGACGAGAGCAAACAACTTCCTTCTTTCCAGAACAATCTGACTCATTCAGTCCTACAAAAGTGATGAAAAGCTATCTATCCAACTTACGAACACAGCCACTACTGTAAATAGTCATTATTTAATGCTTGGGTTTTTGAGTTTTCCAGCCATTGTCTGTCCATGGTTGGACTTCGGCCTCCCTCCTCGGTGTCCACAGGTTGTGTGGTGCCATTGAGGGGAGTCTTCTGCCAAGCTGGCTCAGAATGGGTTGGCAGAGTTTTTGTTCAATTCTCTCCGTGCTTAATAAAGTTGACCCTTTGACTCAAAGATAGCCACGTGCTTCATGAGGAAGTCTGACTTGTGAGTGAATTGGTTTAAAGTGAGAGGGAGATTGCACAAGTGTCAGGCTGACTAGCTCACCAGGGATGACTTCAGTCCAACAGCAAGAGATGACTCCAGACGGTTAATGAGCTCAATACACCCTGGGGTTAGGGATGGTCAGCCTAAGCCCTATTTACTCTTCACTCACGCACTTCACTGAGAACTCATATGAAGAAGATAAGAAATGCATGATTATGGCATGTAGATTAAATAGTGCTATCCGGCTGCCATGATGCTTATGGCCTCCATTAATGAAAACCGGAGTTCAGGTACAATCCCTACCTTGAGGAAAGAAAGCACACGCCTCCAGCCAGATAGCAGTTCCATTATATCCTGTAGAACTGGCCATAGCAGCCATCATGCTACAATCATGAGGGAAAGAGCTATAAGCCTTATATGAAGGACACATACATGTAACAAATATAACATTTTATCAGCTAATTTCCTAAATATAAATCTGACTGCGACCTCTTCGTGTCTATAATGACATCCCTCAGAAGATGTGGATGGAAATGAAAGGTTCTCACCGAGTATGCTCTGCATGAAATAGAGTAGAATGTTAAAATCCAGGTATCACGTTTTACTAGGACATACATACCCAGCCTGCTCTATAGTAGGTAAACCACTGTCTCTGACCAATCCTTCACAGAACATCTTAGCATCATAATACTGCAAGGTGAGATACGGGAAGCCCACCATAGCAAATGATTCATCCATCTCCATCCAATTCTCCAGTACCACTCCTATGTAACAAAGTGTTAAGCTGTAACCTGATCAGTGATATGCAATGGTTAAATTCAGTTGGGAGGGAGTCCCAAATTGTCTTTGGGCAAGAGGACCATGGTAAACAGGCTCCCCATGCACGACAGCCTCTCCTCAGCAAACTTATGATTATACATGCAGTCTCACTTTCACCCAATGGAGCACTTCCCCCCCATTTTGTTAGCAAGCATTTTGCAGTGGCAGGTTTTGTATCCAGCGATAGTAGACCCCCCCTCAGTCAGCTGCATGGCGAGCCATTAACGGGTCTCGGTGCATTGCGGCCGTACTAAAATATGAATATAAATAGTCCTCCCACCTGAAATTTTTCACTTCAGCCATTAGTGATATGTCACTGCCCCCATCCCATTATCCCAAGCTTTTCATCTGGTTTCGTTGATCTACCCAGAAAGCTGCCCTGTCTGTGATTTCCTACCATCATTATAAACAGCCATTTTGGTTTTTCCACCACAGTTATGGTAGCCATCTGAGACAGCTCCTGAGCAAGCTTCTTCACAGTACAGAGATGACCTCCTTTCAGTCTGCGGAGGTTCACCAAAGCAAAGACAGTCAGTTCCTATAAAATGTATGTGACACTTCTAATACTGTTTGTTATGCAATGGATTGTAAGTAGATTTGCCATGAGTTGCCAATATTACCCAAGACGTTGGAATTCTTTTCAAGTTCTTGAAATTTCAACCAAATTGTGCCCGTTTGCCTTTAAATGGCTCAACCCTTCCACATGATATTTCGTTCATGCCCAAAACTGGGTATGACCCATCCCATTACAGTGTACCTAAGGAAACAGCAAAACACAATACCAACCTTTAGTTAACGTGGAGAATCCCCTTCGTAGGCCTGTTTTTATGAAATAACCAGAGCAGAACTGTCTACATAATGTCACAGTCATTCTGTGGTAATAGACAATGGAGGTCAAAGCCTGTGCATATTGAAGCACCCCAATATCGTAACAGCCAAGATAATCATCTGTCACTACAACACATAGTACTGGGTTAAACAAAATGAGAATACTCCCAAGGTCAGCAGGAAGTAACAAACACCATGGCAACTATAATGAATAAAATACTAGTAAGTATGGGTGTCTGAGAAGCCATAATCGACTGAAAGAATGACTACTATCGGTTTTTTTGCAGGAACTTTGCGGTTATTTTGAGTGAACCTTCCAAGACAAAGGATTGTATGAAAGTGCCCTCAGACTCAGGGCAGGAGTCCAACATGGTTCAATTTTACAATCTGCAAGCCATTAGGCTAACTAATCGATTTAAAGTGGTCACATGCATGATGGTCGATGAGTCACTTCAGAGTTATATTCCCCATTTTTAAGGGAGGCAACTTCTCATTCATTTTACCAATAACGAGTAGTCGAGTATGGCTATTGCAAAATTAATATCGCTGATTTGAACAACTATGGCCCAAATCGACAGAAATTAAATACTAAAACTTTGTAGTCTGATGAACAGTTACTATAATGGGTGTGTTCTAGGTATCATCAAAATCTTTATTATCAGGGAATACCAAAGTTAAACTCGCCTGAGATTGGTGGTGTTTTCTTGCAGATCAGCGCATACATGGCAGTGTGAGTAGTAAGTTTAAGCTGAACACTTCTCATGGCATGGTTTATTTCAAACACTGCTCCAGCTCCTGTCACAGCATGATTGCTAGAGAAACAAAAACGGTATCTTATCATTTATGAGAGGGACTTCTTCATACTGGGGGTTATTTTGCTAAGTGTGATCAATAGGGCCCACGTCCCTGTCATATAGGTTGTCTGTCATGCATTCATATACACATAAAAGGAATTTTGTGTCATCAAGACTGAACAGTCATCAGAAAGTGTGCAAAGATGGGCCTACTGAATCTATTTGGTCTAAAGTTTCCCAGGGTGACTTGTTAGGAGAATTCCTGATTATATCCCTCGGCCCCAAAGGGAATGTAACTCCAAGGGTGAGCATACTTCATGTAATGCAACAATTTAAAACTGAGGATGTAGTGAGAGACAAAATTTTTGCCCAAACTGGGAGGCAAACTAGGAAATATCAATTTAAGGCCGAGTTCGCTATCGACTAGGCCATCGCTCCGCATAAATGCACCATATACCAGTAACATAAAGGTCACTGCATATACATACATGAGAGTTTTTTCTGGAATGTAGAGATGCCCGTCCAACCACTGGAAATTCTCATGTCTATTCTCGAGTCTATGATCTACCTCAACCAGTCCAATCCACCAAGCAGTGATGTTATTTCCCACAGCCACCTGCCTTAGCTTAGCATTACCTGTTGATACAAACTGACTTATTGATCGTGTATAATTGGTGTGTCAAGACTTTTCCGGACATCAGCTAGGTTATGCCTGACCGACAGGTTGGCTGCCCATGCAGTCATCATGCCATCAAATGGATAGTTGTTTAGACTTGTAAAGGCCCTATTAGGCTCACTACAGTCAGCCAGATCGATGGTCAGGATCTCAGATAGAGAGCTTAGGCAGGCCGAAGTGCTCAGAATTAAATTACAGTGACAAAGATCTGTACCAGTATATTTCGATCTGTAGCCTGGTTAGAGAATTAACCAAGTATAGGACCTGCTAGACTTTTGCAAGACCTATTAATAATAATGCACTGCAGCATTGAAAATTTAAGAACCAGAGGACAGTGAAATGTTTTATCTAATGCCCAGGAAGAAGCTTTTGGGCAGCTGCCTCAGTTCCAGTATTTTATCATGACAGTTTTGCGTCGGATGGGGCGAGACCGTGGGAAGAGAATGCTCCTCTTGCTGCGGTGCGGGTCAGGGGTCTCCCTGAAAAGTTATTTTGATAGAATAAGGCTATAAGGAAACCACTTGCCAAGCTTAATACCTCAAAAGAAAGCATTTTGTGTTTCTTCATTCACAGGATCCCTCTCTCAATGCGTCCTCGGAACCTGTTTTTTTATACCATTGTCCTCCTTCTAAACCTATCATTGTTAATTTACTGGAAAGGGTACTTTGCCCACTTTTCTTCCTTGAAAATATAACTAGGCCTACATACTCAATATATCATGAGATACAACTAAGCCTGTAGATGTATAGAGATTGAGGGCTAATTGTCAGGGACGTACCTATCACGGTGTCAGTGATGAAAGCCATCTCCTCATTACTGAGAACAGATGTAAGATGAGCCCCGTGCGACAAACACAGCCTCTCTGCTGATGGCTGGTTGACTGAGTCAATAACAAACAGGTAACAGTTGCCTCCATAACCGACCCAACCATCCTCACAGCTGATGGCATCTACAGCAATAAGGAAGGAAATCTGTACCCCAGCGTTCAGTCCAGCTTCAACACACCAGACCCTGTTGAGCGTGGAGTGGATTATGCACGGAGTTTTCTACTCTCAAATTGACTCACCAAATGCAGATCCATGTTATACTGGGGTGCGCAACTCCTAACTCTTACACAAGGAGATGTGATTTTTCTTCCGAAAGCAACTCCTGGTCATTTATCTATTCCACGTTAGGTGACTTTTATTCCTTACAGCCGGCCTTTTAACATTGCCTGTTCCAAAAATTTTCTAAAATAATTATTTCTGTGAAGTGAAAATTATAGGACACTTACCTGGTAGATCAACATGATCTGAAACATAAGCAGGGAAGCCATCGGGTTGTATTCGATAGCTTACATTATGGCGAAGTCCCAGATTATACAGCTCCCGATAACCATCAGTGAGCTCAGGGTAGTCTTCTACAAACATGTGAATCTGTAAATTTCTTGAATGCCTAAATAAATGATATGAAGAAAGACCAAGCAGACTGATTTGCTTGTAATGTCATGAAGGGAAGCAAACTATGCAGGAATAGTTACAATTATATCACAAACTGCGTTACCTTAATGTCAAAGGGTTACCAACTCGGCATGCATTTAGTGCTCATCCGATTTACAGAATTGCCCACTTTTTTCATAAAAAACTGTTTAAAAATCAATGGTGTGTTTGATATATGGAGACATTTTCTTATGCAATTGAGCTCTGCTTGTTTCATGTAAAGTTTGTTGCCAGGTGTAGGTGCATTAGTCTGCAAGGTGTAAGCCTGTGTAATGGATGAAGTGACAGATGTAGACAATTTTGACCTAAGGTTATTCAATGGGTAACATAGGGTGAAGCGATGTCTTAGCGGATAGTCTACTAAGCTTGGCACCCGAGGCTTGATTCCAGTTCGGGCAAAAGCTTCATTTCTCGCAACACCCTCGTCACTTACGGTACAATGTAGGCACAATAAAGGAGGTCCTCTTAAAGAGTTATCCTCTCTATGAGGCATACTGGTGGGAGGAGAAATAGGAGAAAGTCTCAGCAAGAGTGACTCTAGAAGGCCTAAGTAATTAGCAGTCAGTAGGCCGATCTCTTCACCAATCCTAACGGCTGTTAGGATTCTACGAGTAACATACCCAGATGATACTTGGACCAGATCTGAGCGTGAGATCCTCCGCAGCGTTGGGCTGGATTTCCCGGACATTCATAATCACAATATTTCATATCTATAGGCTGATAAGTACCACCAAACATCACGTCGGACTGACACACACAACCCTAAAAATACAACTCCTAATAATTCTCAACTGCGCAGCCTTTCCTCAATCAGGATGAGGTTCTGATCCTGGTCATGGCAGCCCCCCTCCCCGTTGTGAGAATGGGCTCAAAACCAAAACAAACCTTGTGATGAGGTAAAGCGCTGAACCTGACAGGCTTGCCTTGTAGTGCTCCATGCTAAGCTGTTAACAAGTATTTAATTTTAACCCAGCAGCTTCTTCACAACAGTGAAGACCTCATACTTGAGAAAATAGAAAAATTGTTCAAACATACGATCTCTTTCACAAAAGCGTATCCTGTCCCATTGAGCCGTGCTGCACATATCTGTATGCAGAGTGTAGCAGTGAAGTCAGTAGTCTCTTCCAGGAAGATGTATTCCGTCTCCTGATCAGCCAAGACAGTACATCCTTCATTATCTGTAATGAATAAGTGGATCAGGAACCAGCGTCAAGATCACTTCACCGCTCCCTTCTCATGAAGAGTAGCCGAGTTTCAGCTGGTAATGTGTAAACAGCATTAGGTTGGCTGACCCCCAACCTGGAGCAATGGTACCGCCCCGCATGTGGTGCCCCATGCTAACACATAACTGGTGAAAAAGCAAGTATCCAACGCGGCAGCTTCTCCATATGAGAATAACAACCATATCCATGTAATGAAAGTTATCCCACATTTAACCAAACAATTTTTAGACTACTTAAGTACACTTTTTTCAGACACTTGGCAATCCTATTTAACAGACCTCCCAAGCCGAGGCTTGTCGGAGCAGTAAGAACCAGAAAATATATGAGGAGCTCTTTTTCACAGTGAGACTTCATCATGAGTGCCCGATTAGAAAAGAAACTGGATGTTCCCAAAAGAATAATTCTTGGCACGTCCTCTCAATCCAATAGTGAGCTGAGAGCAGTCCACTAAAGGGAAACCAGTCACATACAAAACTTATATCAAAATTGAGCAATGTCTCTTTCCAAACTTATAGACAATATTGCTCTCGTTAAAATGATCAAAGAGAGAAATTCAATTTCAGCTCACACTTGGAAGGGGAATTGCCTTCCCTTGGTACCAGACACTAATAAGGCTTGGCCGCGTGTCAGGAAAAAGATCAGTGTCATCCCGTTGCTCAGGCGTCAGGGTGACCTCAATTAGGTGGCAGTACTCCTAATTGTCTCTTAAATTTAAAATCCAAGCGTATATTCAGGCTTTTGATGTTTTAAGAGTCAACTTTGATCAATACATGACATATACATGTATTTACTTAAAGCTGTCTCAATATATTCAGATTTTAAACCAGATAGACTATAAGCCATAACACATACCTTGCATTTCACAAACATATGCAACTCGGTCGAGACAACTGCCACTCTGATCAACATGGTTGTCCATGTGTCCATACGCACAGAGGCCCTGGTAGCCGCGATCTTGTCTGGTAATGTCTTTATTCATGAGAGAACCATCAGAGAATAGGTACGTTCGACCCCATCCATGGCTGTCATGTCCTCCTGCGTGGTGATAGTCATGATAAATATAAGTGAACGCACCCAAGGACCGTTTCCAGCACAATAAACATCTGGGATAACGAAATAGGTTAGTGGTAGAACGCTGGGCTAGCAAGCATGGGAATCCGGGTTTAAATTCCGGTCATAGTGCGTTACTCTTGTGAGCATGAGCTTCTCACATCCTGTGTCCAGCTTGAAACAAAACCAAGTCTCACTATGAGGCCAAGTATAGAGACTGACCCGCTTGTGGTGCTCCATACTAAGGCTTAGCTAGTGAAACAGGCATTTACCCCAGCAAATGCACATAGCGGTGAGAATATCATACGCGAGAAAAAATCATTCACCCGGGATATATCTAATAACCCCAACGGAATGCCTGTAATAATACACCAATATAAACCTTGTGTTGTGATAAAATTGGTCCATCATATTTTGTCACACACTGATGACACAACTTTATAAATCTCTGGCTTATTGTTGCTATTAGGAGTTATATAACGGCACTACCCATCCAAAAAGTTCTGAGTTCTCATACCATCATGGTAGCTTATTTAACTTACGAACGCATAATACCAACAGCTGAATAGGGAATAGCGGGATAGTTCGGTGGTAGAGCGCTGAGCATGCAGCCGTGAGAACCTGGGCCCCTGTTGTGAGTATAGGCTCCTCACATAAATCCTATTGCTCCTACCGGTCCAACAAGCCTCAGGCTTAGGAGGTCCGTTCAATAGTTTGGCCATGTGCCTAAGTACTTAGAAAAAATACTATATTATTAATTTATATTAATAGCCACCAACCGGTATGATAGTAGCTATGAGGGTTGTAGTTGGGAGTGATTGTCCACACAAAGGAAAGGAAAGCTAACTCTTCTGCTGTAGTTGTAGACACCAAGTCCGTCATCCTGCTAGGCGTAACGCTATCTGGAAGATGATTTCTACACACATTCAGTGCTGTCTGCCTGTCCACTGCACCCAGGTGTATCTGGTAGCAATGATTAGTTCTGTTAAAATAATGCCATCCAGATGGACAATCGCCTATAACATAAATGTGTTGAGCGGTGTATTTTAAATTGTAGGAGCTCTAACATGTTTAAACCCTGCCCCGTGTGTTTGTTAAAGGGTCATGACATAGAACTCCTGCCATAGTCTGGTTAAACATGGACACAGACTGGTGCCAGCCACTCTTACATATATACAATAAATTTTACGGGGATTACTCGTAATGGCTTGCCAACGCGTCTGGATAATTCCTTACCTCGCAGTAAATAGGAACAGTTACTTGGCTCTGTCGGCATTCCCAAAATAGCCAGGTTTTTCACTACACCATTTATCCAGATATTTTGATTTACATACACCTGGGGTACAGTCATGTATGTGGCATTGAGTTCGAGTTTGTGGTGATTGGCTGCTTCACAAGAGAGCAAATGGGAAAACTTGTCATCTAAAATATAAATGAGTATTTTCACAGTTCAATATCAATTTTTATGCTACACGCACAACCCATAAAAGAAGTGACATACATTAGTGTTGAAGGGCGGAATGGTGTGAATTAATAACACCGAGGAGTGGAGAGGATGCTTAAATGAAGCAAATCAACCAACCACCAAAAATGATCTACGACAAAATGACCAAGAAAACAATGTTATATTCAATAAAGGGAAGAGATAGTGGCTCGAGGCAGTGACAGTCCCACGCGCTTTCTACTGTAGGTCAAAAGGCACAGCATGACTAAATTGAAGCTATAAGACAGTTCGGATACAGTCTAGCAGCTAGGCTAATAAAATATTCAAGCCCTGGACTCACCCATTGGATAATAAATCTATATCACTGCTACGGACTCTATAATAACAGCGACCGATTCAGTTGCATGTACTTGCCTAGATTATGCAGTTTGTAGACACCTTCAAGTCCTCCACATATAGCCATGGCGTTTCCAGGACATGGCTGGTCACACTGAGTGTGATCTACTTGAGTGAAGTTTCTAACATGAATTTCGAACCTACCAAAACAAGTTCTATCAACACTCTGTATAAACAAAAAAATTGCATAATATAGATTATATAGACATATAGACAAATAGACCATATAGACGTATAGACGTATAGACGTATAGACGTATAGACGTATAGACGTATAGACGTATGGACGTATGGACGTATAGACGTATGGACGTATAGACGTATAGACGTATAGACGTA
>Ga0224501_10003953_pt1 | contig 11685 bp, 13 predicted proteins | sample SF_Oct11_sed_USG_4_FD_169105 | JGI IMG/M metagenome (GOLD analysis project Ga0224501, IMG submission 169105) | Sediment microbial communities from San Francisco Bay, California, United States - SF_Oct11_sed_USGS_8_1 | ecosystem: Environmental > Aquatic > Marine > Sediment | place: USA...
TTGGCTCTGATGATGGCAGATAATCCAGTTTGGTTCTGATGGTGGCAGATAATCCAGTTTGGTTCTGATGGTGGCAGATAATCCAGTTTGGCTCTGATGGTGGCAGATAATCCAGTTTGGCTCTGATGGTGGCAGATAATTCAGTTTGGCTCTGATGGTGGCAGATAATCCAGTTTGGCTCTGATGGTGGCAGATAATCCAGTTTGGCTCTGATGGTGGCTGAATTTGCTTTGCTTGAAATAATCCTCATTAGATGACTTCTTCGTTTTTATGTCTATTTCCTTTTGGTTGTCTTTTTGGTGAAATAGGGCTTTCAATTCAGTGGCAACTCATGGTGATTTCCTATCTCTGCTTCAAAGAGATTTGAGGGGAGCATGTGTGTTGTGGCTATGTAGGAACATACATTGAAATATAGATCATTTAGATCTAACATTGTCGCCCTTTTGCATATCACTCCAGTCTAAATCCCCGAGTGAATAAAAAACCCACCTTCCACCATGCTCTTCCTTACTCTTCTGAGCATTTCTCTTTTGATCGTTTCATTTGGTTGTCGCGTGTTGCAAAATATTGCGATGTTGTCAATCCAATACATTTTGGAGTCACCAGATTCGGTTTAGACGATGCTTACAAAGTTGTTAGATCAGGTGCCAAGTTGTCTGTTATTCTAGAGGTGTGATTTGTTCAATTGCATTTTTAGTATGAGTTTTGTGGGAAGTTTATGAAGAATTTATTTTATTTAATAAATAATACAGTACATAATCGAGGAAAGATAATAAAAATCAGTGCGCCATTGTTTCAGTCTTCTGTGAAATCATCCACCACTTCTTCATGAATCTCCTCCCCCTGTATCTCATCATCATCATTATTACCCAGACTGAAATCATTCACTGATTTTTCCTCTGCGCCCCCACCACGACCCAAAGGAATATTCAACTGCTTGTGTATTTGTTCTATAGTAGCAATATTGACAAAGAATGTTGGATTTGCCGAAGTTTTTCCTCGCAATTCTTGAAGTAGGTTGTAAGCCTAAAAAAGATGATAAATAAGACTTAGGGCGTAAGTAGTGTTGATAAAATCAAATTGGTAATGTAGGTTCAGTAGTAAGGTCAATTGCTTACATAGGCTATTTCATTTTCAAATGAGAGTTGGATCTCAATAATACTGAAATAATTTAGGAGCTGAAGAGGATAGTGGACTTGGCTTAAAATTGGGGGCACAATAGTTGATTTTTAGTTTGGGCACCTTCTCTATGGCACACCATGACAAGATTTTGTGTGATATCTGATGATTGTGATGGAAAGTTTGATGGGAATTGAAACTGATTCGCCCAGTTTTTTTCTGGGAATAAACTTACAATGCTCACAACCTCATATTTTTCTTATCGAGGTTAAAGCCCAGTGCTCAAGAATATTTTAGGGATGCTACCTGTTAACTAAATAAATGGGGGCATAAATTGAATTTACCATGTTATAGTTAGCTTTGTGGTTGTAGTGTTCTATCATGAACCCATAGATGTCGCCAACTCTCACTGCTGCATCTATATCAGTCTCCTCCAGAAGGACCTGACACATCTTAATAGACTCATCTGGCTGATCATCATAAGACCTAGTAACAAAGAGGGCAAAAACTGTTCATTCCTCAAACCCCACTAGAGTCAACGATGTCCCCTGACATCCTTTCCACAACAATATTCAGGGGGATTGTGAGGTAGCTCAGCGTGGTAGAACACGGGTTCAAATCCCGGGCCACATCCCGGTCATGGTGGGCTCCTGTTGTGAGTGTGAGCTCCTGACATTATTCCTAGCTCAAAGCCATCACAAGTCTCCCTATGAGGTAGAGCATTGATGCTGACCTTCCCATGGTGCTCCATACTGAGCTGTAATGGATGAAAAGACAAGTATCTAACTCAGTGGCTTCACCATAAAAGTTAAGACAACATAGCTACAAGAAAATGATGCATCACAATTCATAATTCGTGTTCTGCCAAGTATCCCGCAATGATACTGGCCTCTTGGCATTGACGAATTTCTTTATCAATGTGATTTTATGTTTTAACGCAGCTAGTCGCTCCTCCTGTAGTGTTGTGTTGGCCATTTTAGCTTTAGAAATACTTTTGGCAGCTTCTCCGAGAGCACCTAATGCTTTTTCATAGTTTTGGTATTCATCGATCTCAGTCTACAACGAGAGAAAGGATGGTGTATAGAAAAAGTTCAAAAGGTAACAAAGCCATGCTTTTATTGAAAGCGCATGGTTAGTAATAACAAATGTTTAAAATACCAAACCTTTTAATGAGCTATGTTGCGTGTAATCTTCTGAATTGTTAGGACACACATCGCAGAGATGCTCAACTTTCCGCATTCATGAGAAAGTGATAGTTAGCCTATGGGCAGTAACGAAGTATGGGCAGCCACCAATCACGATAATGCTGCTGTTTGAACCACCTTCAAACATAGCATGTCAGTGAAAACCCATATGCACTGTATAACGCATTAGCCCAGGAGCAAAAAATTTTGCAGTAAACTCTGGTGGTCAAAAGGAGACCTGATCTATTCGCTAATGTTTCCAATTGTGGTTCTTTTCAGTATCAGCTCATGTAGACTAGTACCACTGAGTTTGACACGTGGTAGTTGTTTACACAATCTGATACTAAAAGAACCACAATTCTAGGAGATAGGCACTAGCCAAGTAAACTTTTCATTTAATAGACTACCTATAACGCCCCTTTCAACTGGCAGTCCTGGAAATCCTTGTCTAAATCCTTGTTGCCTCCCTAATTCTATCACGAATTCAACAAGTCATGGGTTTCTTTGTCTGTACTCCTTAAGCCTTCGAGGGGATCAATAGCAGCCATTCGCCGATAGACCAGGTTAGTGCCACTGAGTTTGGCATGTGGTAGTGGTTTACATGATCTGATACTAAAAGATTCTCAATTCTAAAACATTGACAAATAGATCAGGCCACCTTTGAACTGTATGATATGATTGGTTTGACCACCACCAGTAGCTTTCAACTTTCCCGACGATGGCTCAAGTCTGTTCTAAACAAACCTCAGGGTAAGGAGGTCTGCCACATAGGATGACCAAGCATCGGAGAAGAATTATTGAAAAGTACCTGTGCGCAGGCTTCATAGAAGGAAGCAAGTGAGTCCAGTGCTCTGCCTTTGGTATAAAAGCTGATGATACATTTCATTGTTTCCGGGTCTTTGGTCCAGTCTAGACTCTGGAGGTAGTTCGCCGCCATGACATAGATTTCCTTCTGTCTAGAAACGCCGGCATAGAACCGAATCTTCTCAGTATCACCAGATTTCAGTAAAGCTTTCATTCCCTGCAAAGAATAAGATATTGAATTATCACCACTTTTTATAAGTTTTTTTTATTAACTGTTCTTTTTCAACTGAATACCTTTACTTCGTTAGTCGTTGAAATGGTTACGTTCTAGCGAGAGGTAGGTCCACCGGTTTTTGCACACTGTTTATTGAGTAAGAGAGTACCCACAGAGAGAGGACTTGGCCGTGGCCATAGACATCTTCCATTATGTCCAGCCTGTCTAGGAGTTGTGGTTTGTACATGGACCAATGTCTCCGAAAATGCCATACACTAGTACTAAAACACACCGCCTCCCATGTATATAATAAATAGGGTGGACACATGCCTCAGATGATCAAAACCACTAAGATTACACGCCCTTACCTTGATTCTGTTGCCAGCCTGTGTGTACTTTTTGGTGGCGAGGTGATACTGTCTTTGATTCATACAGACAGTGGCAATCGCTTCCAAGATACGAATCCTGTCCGTATCATCTTCCCCATCTGTCTTCTCAGGAGTTAGCTTCTCCACCAGTGTCTCATTCAGAATTATATTGTGTTCATTACACAGTTTCAGCGCATCCATATACTGCAAGGAGAAAAAAGCATTAGCTGCCCGTAAGGATATACAGCCGCCGTCGTGCTTAGATCTTAAAGGCATCTTGGGATAGTTTGCACTTTTCTGCATGGCTCAATGACTCAATGCTATAAGATCAATAAAACACAGCAATATTAGGTAAAAATTCATAAGGAATGCTATAGGATTCGATTTGTTGTACAATCAGAAGATTCAGACATAGTAGGATAGCTCAGGGTAGATTTAAAGGCATCTTGAGATAGTTTGCACTTTACTGGTTTTGTTGGGCACCCATTACGAGTCCTAGCTCAAAAACTATGCCTCACTTAGAGGTCGAACATCGATACTGACCAGCTTATGGCGCATCAAGCTGGTTGAAAAGAAACAAGGATCTACCTCAACAGCTTTACCATATTGGTGTAGAGGTCCTTCGAGAAACAAAAAAAGAGAAGACTCACTTTTCGGCCAATGGCGAGTAAGTCCACGGCTCGCTCAAACTGCCCGTTCTCCAGAAAGAAGGTGGCACACCTTTTAAGAACTTCTGGATCGGTGTTGTTATTCAAGCTCTCAGATATAACCTGCAGAGCCGCGAACTGCTTGGTTTCAAATGCTAAATCCAATGCCTTTGAAAAACTTCCAGCCTGTAAAAACAATCATTTTCAAGTGAGAGGCAGTTATACCCCTTGATGGTTCAACGTGGTACGCCTGTCAAGCTGAAATCACATACAGTGAAACTTGGATAACTCGAACTGCAGGGGCCACTAAAAAGTTTGACTTAGAAAAGTTTGAGTTATGAGTTATGCTCTCCCTTTACTTTACCCATGTGGCCATCGTAGCGAGTCCATCTCGCTCTAGTGTATTCCATTTCTTGGCTAAACTTTCAAAAATTTGCGCGATTTTCTTGTGAAAAGAAAACGATAAACTAAGCTTGTTTCACAGAAATGTAAACACATCCAGCCACAGAAAAGGTAGTTCGATAGCACTAACCGCAGTGTATTAGTTCGATTTATGACTAAAGGTTCCAGATATGCCCAGCAAATTATCATTACCAGGCAGGGACCATGAAACTTGGTTTGAGTTAAGCAAGTTTTTGAGTTGTTCAAGGTCGAGTTATCCGAGTTTCACTGTATTTAGTTTTAAAGAACTGTCTGACTTATTTCATTTCCTGCCCAGTGTATGTTAGGGGTATAAAGAAATTGACCGATTCAGCATTCAATTCAAAATTTCTCAGGGTGGATCGTTACTAAAGTACCTCCTGCTTGAGCCTGGGTGGTCCATAGAGAAGGTATTGGATGACCTCAAATCTTCTTAATTTAACCCCGCGACCCAAAACTGATCAGGGTGATGTGAAGATCAAGTTTCTCCCAACCAAGTTATCAAAAACCAAGGACCTCTGGTCCAAAGCCCAGTATGCTATCCCTTCAGCCATTGCTTTAATACTCTATGAAGGACTGTTATAATGCAGACTATCTAATCAATGAAAAACTGTCTCTTGTATTGAGATACCTTGTGATATAGCATAACAGCTTTATCCTGGCAACCCGGTCTGGACTCATAATACTGTGCAGCCTCTAGCATATCTTCAGGTTTACCAAGAAGGGCCAGGTTCATCAACTGATCGACCATCTCATTTTCCTGCAATCAATTCAAACAAGTTATGACAGTCTGCTGAGAGTGATTGCCCTGCTTACACAGCCAGTGACCATGTACCAAACTGAAATTGATTTGACTCAAAAATTCAAGTTCTTTTATTTTTTCATAAAAAAATTATTTTCGGACACTTGGCCATCCCTTTTAGGGGCCTCCTAAGCCCGAGGTTTGTTGAAGCGGTCGGAGCTAAAATAAATGTGAGAAGTCACAACAGGAGTCTGCCGTGGCCTGTATTGGTTGGTCGCGTTTCAATGACTGAGGTATCCTGTGATCCCCATAGTTCTACATTAAGGTCCATGGAAAGTGTAGATTCTATTCAGTCAAATAGAAGCGGGTGACAGAAACAGAGTCCAGTAGACAGCCCTGGTTAAAATCGAGAGTAACACATAAATTGACATGGGCATGTATGTTATTTGGATCTTGTTTGACATGGTTGAAGAACAAATATAATTGAAAATGGCACTCGCTTCGCGTATGGAATTCTTAGCATTGTTAAAATTTAACCAAGGAAAAGATTTGGTGCACATATACAAAGTGATCTAGACTTGTAGGCTTGGTAAACTCATTGGTATGCGGACTAGCAAATATAATGAGAAAAGCCAGGAGCACATCCTCTTTATTACTATTTTAAGGTTTATGTTTAGGTTCAAGGATAATGAAGGAATTTGTTGGAGCTCAGGAACACTGTCAGATGCCTTTCCTGTTGGGATTTGAATTCACGAGTCATATCACACTGTATTACATTCTTATCACTATATTGCAGCTACTTCAAAGCGACGATATTATTGCGAAACCAACCTTGCATAGCCTGATGGCATTTCCGTAAGCCTGGGCACGAGTGTAGAAATGCATAGCTTCCTTCGGTTGATCCTGGTTCTCATATGTCCGGCCCAATTGATAACAGGCCGCCTGATCTCCAGTCTCATTGCATATCTCAGCCGCCTGAGTAATTGGATAAATTAATTGATAAAATAAATTAAAATAAACTAAACTAAAATAACATAGTAAAGTGCATGATAGCGTAGAGAAATTATTGGTAGACATATCACATTATTCCCAGCTCCTACCACTTCAGAAGAAGCATCAGGCATAGGACGTCCAATAAGTAAGATGTAAAACTGAACAACAGAGTACAAAATATAACAAATTTTCATCTTAACCAGAAGAGAGATGGATCTTTAACAGCTATGGGGTGATCTTATCCACTAGTTAGGACCTCCTCTACATATGCTGTGGTGTGCTGAAGTCACATCAGCGAATTGGAGTGAGAGGGTCGCTAAAGGCCCGCACCAAAACACACTCAGTCGATAGTTGTTTGCCCATCAATACGCAGCCAGGTTTGTTACGCCTGAACATCTCTTGTGAACTGACTTACCTTATCCAGATTGCTACAGTAGCAATAGACTCTTACTAATGATAAGTAGTCCTGAGATGCTTCGTAGAACTGCAAGGCTGTCTCCATCTCACCAGTACTTTCCATGTACTGAGCCCACCATTTACGTAATGATCTACACGATTTAAAAACACAATTTAAACAAGCAGACAGGGTACGCTCAGATTCAACATTCAAGCAGTCTCATAATGGAACTGAAGCTACTAGGTTAGGGTGTCGCATGGGTACCACATACTTGTCTTTAGATTTCAGTATATATGTCTCCAGGTCATGCGTGTCTTCAAACAGCATCCTGGGCACCTCAAACTTCTGAGTTCCAGACTTTTCGTAGCTGTGAAAAGAAAATCAAGGTCGGCGCAGGAAACCACTGCTACTTCCATCCTATTTGCCTATACTCAGTTTATACACGGACATTCGTTGACTAAATTTTGCAATCAATAAAATTGGTCTAGCTCCATACGGGGTCGACTGCCGATCGCGATAGATTTCCATCTAGCATCCTTCACTTACATTTTAAGATTTCTGCGATTCATTTGCGCTGAAATTCGGTAGTTGTTCGACATCACAAATCCAAAAGGTCCCCTTAAATATTTCATACCGTAACCATAACCATCCACCACTGCTCTATAAGTGCCATTTCGGTTGCTTAAGGTTTTATTTGGCCTATGAACTGAGCGATAGAGCCATATTGAATAATTTCCCTGCAGAGCTGAAATCGTGAAGACTTACTGGCTGATTGCTCCGGTCAAATCGCCTTTCTGTTCGAGATGTTTGGCAAAGTTATAGTAAGAACTTCTCAGATGAATCCTGTCATTTGCCTCAGCTATAGCTATAGCCTATAATGAAATGGTAACGCATGACTTCTCGATAATCAAAGCTTCCCATTGCCGTTTGGGCACACCTCCAAACTAACTTGGTCTATACTGTCTTCCCAGCTGACATGATTCATCGAACAAAGTTAGCCAGGGTCTGCAAAATGAAACAAACATATATGGAGGTTTGACCAGCTAGGTGTTTGTTAGGTTATACTGTAAAACTGGGAGAGTAACCTGTTAACTACACATGTACCTTATCCCACTGTCCATTAGCTTGGTATAGCTCATTTAGTAAGTCATATCTCTCGCAGTTTTTTAGCAGTCGTTCGGCATCATCAAGCAGTCCTAGTTGAATAGCGAGAACAGCCACTCGCGCATCCAGTTCGCTGTATTTAGAGGCCTCACGTAGAGCCTTGGCACCTCGAGCATGTCCCATATTGCCAAGACACACGGCAGCCACGTCCAAACGTCGAGTTTTCACACACATCTTAGCCATGTTTTCCCAGACAGCCTCACTGTAACATCAGAACCTGGGGATTATACAGGTGAATTCGATTACATGTAACATGAATTTGGTACTGCTGGACTACAGCGAGTTGACACACACATAATCCAAAGGAAAATAATTCACGGCAATTATTACACTACGTATTCCCTCAGGTATTTGACTTCATAAAAATGGAGAACACAAGAAAATCGAGTTTCCCAAGAAAAATAGTCTGAGCACCAAGACATTTTTGGAACAACGGGTATCTCGCACTATAAAAATCACCTTTTAATGAGCTGTTGTCTTTTCCTTGTACTAAAGAGCAAACAACTCTGTATTAGTGTTCCTTCAATTGGCAGAGTTGTCTACCCTTGTCCTGCGGACTGATGCCGATCTCTATATATATTCATATCACTCTTGCAAAAAATATTGTGGCAAGCAGGTTAGGCCATTGCATTTGGAACATGGGATGGGTATGAAATGGTGCGTGCGACCAGTTGGACCTATCGGCCTGTAATTCTGATTTTTTGGAACAACGGGTATCTCGCACTATAAAAATCACCTTTTAATGAGCTTGATCGACTTGAAGGCTTCATCCATATTCCCAATAGTCAAATAGAAGCTAAAATTCATCATGGCATCTCGTGCAGATTTGTTAGCAGACTCCAGACCAATGAAATCCCTCATTGTGTGACGAGCCGTATAGTTGGATGGGGTCAGTATCTTCACTGATCTGGGTGTTGTTGGCTCTAGAAATAAATAGCCCAGTTCTTCATCTGTCATTCGCAACACTGTCATCGCTTTCGGATCGTGACGTCAAATTCAGGAGGCTGATCTATACAGTTTTTTCAAGCAGCTGGGAACAGAAAGTCTCCTAATGACACAAACTGGGAGACACGGAGACATAAAACCTCAGTAGGCCAATTCCCACACCCCATTTTACATGGAGGAAATTTCCATAAAGTTCACAATAACATCTAATTAAAATCATACTGCGTCAGTCAGTCAGCGGTATTTTCTAGGGTTGTTTTAATTAAATTAAAGTTAAATTAAGAAATGTATACAGTGAGACTTAGTTCTTTTGATGACACTATCTGCGCATACAGGTATATAGCAATGAGTTATTAGAGGTGCTCTGAATGTACGGGATACAGTACCAGAATATTTGTGTGAGTAGACATCTTCTCATAGTAATGCCACCCAGCCGACCTTTACTCAGAGTATGATCGTAATCAACCTCTTTTACGAGCTAAAACTTTTCACTCTATTTTCTATGGATAACATGGTGTCAAATGAATACTTATTTTTAAAAGTGGACAATTTTATTTTGCCTCATTCCATAAACGTATCAGACTGGGAAAGGGGTACTCTTTTCGCTGTAGGATTTAAGCGTTCAGAACTCTCCACCTTACCTCCATTTCCACGGTTTTTAACCTCCTCTGACTTGACAGCGAAGAAAAAGTAGGGCACCTCAAAGCCGAGAAAGGTACTGTATGATCGGTTCATAGCGAAGCTGTCCTGAATCATTGTTCCATACTCGGGTGTGGTGAACAGAGAAACGATCAGTGATCCTGCCTGCAGTTTACAGAGAGGCAATACAGGAAAGTTCCGGTTATGATCGTTCTAAGAGGGCAATAGACCATTCAATCCAGCGAAGCTACCTGCTAATCCTGAGCGGAAGGAGCTGGGAATTGTGTGAACTCATATTTACAGTGCAAGCCCAGCCAAGGATATTTCGGTCTAGAGCCTGAGCTAAGGTAACTGGCAGATGTGGTCCTTTTTATAATTTTTACCTCAGGCTTTCTAAATAAGATGACCACATGCCCATATTTTTATCACACTATGTTTTTTTTTAAAATTTTAAACAAATAGGAGTATTAATGCATTATTCTATTTCTCAATCCGCTCACAGGCATGAACTATGACTGATACGGTCACAGGGTTGTTGGCATCTGTATGAGGAAGTGCTTTTTATATCTTACCTCTTGCAGTACACTGCCTTTGATTGGAGTCACCCCGGCCAGTCTTTTAGCTTCACATACGAGCAGACGAGCCTCCGTGTTATCCCAGTAGTGAGTAACAGGATAACGACCGGATATGTCCTGAGACGCCTGGTTCCTTCCTCTGCAAGTAAAATATATTTGGTCATGGAACTGTAGGTCTGCCACTGCACATAACCTTGGGTGTGGTCAGGTTATTGATAAGAAAAATGCAGAACGAGTTGTGCTGTCAGATAATACTATCAAACTAGACGATTTTGCAGTCGACTAATCAGTACCAACAATCTTGTCACGAAATCACTTCCAACAACAAACTGAACGCTTCTACATGGCCCAGTTCACATTCACCATTCCTAGCACCGACTTTTATTTCAATTTTACTGAAATCTGGTCGAAAAAAGCTAGAACTAAGATGATTGGGCGGTTTAAATGATCAACTTCAATGTAGAACTTAATTATTCATCAGTTAAATTTGTTTGAAAAGGATGAAAATACAATGTCCAGGCCACATTGGAACAGGAAATCTGTGTAGTTTGAATCACAACTGTCGGCCGGAAAACTGGACAAAAGATCGCGGGCCGCAAAATCGTTTAGTCTGGTAGTACTTACCATGATAACACCTCTTTTCCAATGGAGTCAAGAACTCCCAAATGAATCAGAATTAAAGCAGCGGGTTGGGGTGACACTTGAGTCGGAACTTAACAGCAAATAGAGCATTTACCTTTTAGTCAGTTTACAGCTGTATGAGTTATAAAGGAATGTCATTTCCTAGATCACCCTATCAGTAGGGCACAAGACTTAAAGTTCAGGCAGTATGAGAAATAAATACAGCAGAGAAAACACTTTTTCTTATACCTAAGGCCGGAGTGTGCGGTAGATGGTAATTACCTGTTACCGTGTCAGTAAAAAACAAGAAGTGGAGGTGAATAGGGAAACAATAAATGGTTTTTATAACAGAATAAGTCCAGGATTATTTGTAGAGTGTTTTTTTTCACTAAATGCATCCATTCGGGGGCTTGGTGTCTCATTCAAAGGCACTGCCACTCGACAAGCTTTTGTAATGAGCCAAAGCGGAGTGAAAAATGCGGTTTAGTAAAAACAGCTTGCTAAGCGCTGCAAGGCAATCATTGCGATCTACAAACCTTTCTACATCTGATAGCTCGGCGTCATCGGTCTCGCCATCATCTTGCTCACCATGACCGGACTCAAAGTCAAAAAACTGGACCGTGTCTAACTCCATATCCCAGATATAAACCTTGGTGTCGGGTTGTCCATCCGCCTGAGAAAAAATCACCAGTAAAGCATCTCAGACGGTGAACCTTACAGTACGCCGCATACAGTACGCCCCATACAGTACGCCCCATACAGTACGCCCCATACAGTACGCCCCATACAGTACGCCCCATACAGTTAGGGGAAGATAACACCATAGTGCACCCGTACTAGGACATAAACACAC
>Ga0224501_10003954_pt1 | contig 11685 bp, 10 predicted proteins | sample SF_Oct11_sed_USG_4_FD_169105 | JGI IMG/M metagenome (GOLD analysis project Ga0224501, IMG submission 169105) | Sediment microbial communities from San Francisco Bay, California, United States - SF_Oct11_sed_USGS_8_1 | ecosystem: Environmental > Aquatic > Marine > Sediment | place: USA...
CTGATTTCCAGGAACCACTCGGATATGAAGGCAAAAAAATACAGAAAGAAGGTGAAGACCCTACCTATATTTTAGTTGATGGCTGGAAAGACAAAGCCATTGATAAAATGGGTGACCTGCTTGAAAAGTATCGTGGTTTCCGTGTCTTTCTGGACTCATGTGTAAAATGTGGTGCATGTACTGACAAGTGTCATTACTTCCTGGGTACACAGGATGCTAAAAACATGCCTGTAGCTCGTCAGGATTTATTACGCAGTGTATACCGTCGCTACTTTACCTTTGCCGGAAAATTTTTCCCAAAACTGGTTGGTGCACGCGACCTGACAGAAGACGTTGTCGATGAATGGTACAGCTATTTCCATCAGTGTTCAGAATGCCGTCGTTGTTCAGTATTCTGCCCTTATGGCATTGATACTGCAGAAGTCACCATGGCGGCACGTGAAATCCTGGCGCATATTGGTAAAGGCCAGAAATACTCGAATGAAATTATCGGCAAGGTATTTACCATCGGTAATAACCTTGGACTTCCTGAACGCGCATTAGCTGACTCACTGGAAGGTCTTGAAGAAGACGTTGAGTACGATATCGAAGTACCGGTTAAATTCCCACTGGATGTAAAAGGTGCAGATGTACTACTGGTTACTCCATCTGCTGACTTCTTTGCGGAGCCCCATGTTGATGGCCTGATTGGTTATGCAAAAGTATTCCATGCCACCAACACAAACTGGACATTAAGTTCAAAAGCATCTGAAGCGGCTAACTTTGGCCTGTTTATCGGCAGCTATGAAAACATGCAACGCATTTCCATGCGTATTCGTGAAGCCGCTGAAGAACTAGGTGTTAAACGAATTGTATACGGTGAATGCGGTCACGCATGGCGTGTAGGTTACAGCTTCCTGAATACATTAGCCGGACCTTTTGATTTTCTTGATCAGAATTACCCTATTCCACAGCACATTTGCGAATTCACCAAAGATGCACTGGACCAGGGATTATTAAATATCGACAAATCTGCTAATGATGATATGACGCTGACATTCCATGATTCATGTAATGTGGCGCGTGCTTCTGGCATGGGCAACTACCCAGGTGGTCAGTTTGATATACCACGTGCTGTTATCAAGGCAGTTTGTAATAACTATGTGGATATGGAGCCTGGCACTACACACGATGCAACCTTCTGTTGTGGAGGTGGTGGCGGTCTGCTAACAGACGATTTAATGGAACTGCGTGTCAAAGGTATTTTGCCGCGTGCAACCGCACTAAAAAATGTAGTTGAAGAAAATGGTGTAACTCATATGGCCGCAATCTGTGCGATCTGTAAGAGTCAGTTCACCAAGGCACTTCCCTACTACGGATTTACTATGGATCAGATTGTCAGTGTTCACCAGCTGGTAAGTAACGCCATTGTTCTTGAAGGTCAGGTGACCGAAGGCGATGACGACAGCGAAGAATCAGACGATTAGGATTCTAACAAAAGAAATTTATTTTTAACTATACGGTTTTAAGCATATAGGAGAACAAGCATGGCCACTTCCAAAGAAGACATGCAGAACAAAAACTTGACTTTCCGCCGCTTCAAAGATGGCGATAACACATGGTCAAGCATGAATGACAAGATTTTTAATGAGGATCGCTCTCACAAGTGTCCTACCTATGTGCATCGCACACCACCCTGTCAGGGCAGTTGTCCTTCAGGTGAGGATATTCGTGGCTGGCTGGATATCGTTCGCGGTATCGAAGTTGCACCAGAAGGTATTTCTAAAGAAGAATACGCTTTCCGTCGTTCTACAACTGCAAACCCTTTCCCTGCCATGATGGGTCGTGTATGTCCTGCTCCATGTCAGGATGGTTGTAACCGTAACAACGTTGATGACTTTGTTGGTATCAACTCGGTTGAGCAATACATTGGGGACAGTGCATACGCTGGTAAATTTGCTTTTGCCGACCTACCTGCGCTGGGTGGCAAAAAAGTAGCGATCATCGGTGGTGGCCCTGCTGGCATGTCAGCTGCTTACCATTTACGTAAAATGGGAATTGGCAGTACTATTTTTGATGACCACGCTGAACTGGGTGGCATGATGCGTTACGGTATCCCCGGTTATCGTACACCTCGTGATGTTATGGATCACGAATGTCAGCGTATCCTGGACATGGGCGGTATCGAAACAAAGATGAACACCCGTGTTGGTAAAGATGTACCTGTTGCAGATCTTGAAAAAGAATACGATGCCGTACTCTGGGCATTAGGCTGTAAGAAAGGTCGTGGCCTGTTCCTGGATAACTGGAATGAAGTTCCAAACGCAATAACTGCTGTTGACTTCCTTGAACAGTTTAACAAGGGCGAAATGAAATACACAGGTAACAAGATTGTATGTGTTGGTGGTGGTGATACCTCTATCGACGTTGTATCTGTTTCTCGCCGTATTGGTACACTAAAAGACTACAATGAAAAACCTGAGGATTCAGCTGAAGGCCGTATTACTCATGGTGATGTTAACGATGCCGACAAGAAACCTTGTGACAGCGTTGTATTAACTGCCCTGTTCAAACAGGAAGAAATGACAGCAGCTGAACACGAAGTTCATGACGCACTAACTGAAGGTGTTGTTATCATGAACGAAGTTATGCCAGTTGAAATCATCACTGGTGCTGATGGTCGTGCAACGGCTCTGAAACTGGTTGACTGTACTTTCGAAAACAATACACCAGTTGCTGTTGAAGGTGGTAAAGAACACATCGTTGAATGTGACCTGATCGTATCTGCAATTGGTCAGTTCGGTGATATGGAAGGCGTTGAAGATATGGACAACGGTCGTGCATTAATTGATGCTGACAAGTTCTACCAGGTACCTGGCAAAGCAGGTCACTTCGTAGCCGGTGATATCGTACGTCCACACCTGTTAACTACAGCGATTGGCCAGGGCTCTGTTGCTGCTGAAGCGATTGCCGCTTATGTTAACCAGGCTGAAACTAAAAAACGTCCTAAAGTTGATGTTCATCACTTCAACCTGCTGGACAAGCTTCACGAAGCAAACATGGATCCAGAATCTTTTGCTGACAAAGGTTTTGAAGAAGACGATCAGCGTGGCACCTGCAATAAAGACTATGCGGTTCACAACTACCAGGATCGTTCAGAGCAGGAAATTATTTCAACTGACAAGATGTTCCTGGGTCACTTTGCAGCTGAAGCACGTAACCTGCGTACTGAAGACGTTCCTTCATCTGACGAAGTACTGGGCCACTTCCATGAGCGTATGAATGGTCTAGCTGAAGATCAGGCTGTTGCTGAAGCCGGTCGTTGCATGAGCTGTGGTATGTGTTTCGAATGTGACAACTGTGTCATCTTCTGTCCACAGGATGCTGTATTCAAAGTTAAGAAAGACAAACACACAACGGGTCGTTATGTAGATACTGACTACAGCAAATGCATCGGTTGTCATATTTGTTCTGACGTTTGCCCAACGGGTTACATCGACATGGGTATGGGTGAGTAACTAATCAGTTCACCCCTGCTTACATTACACAGCAGGGGCAACCTGAATAGTGACTACTAGGTGAAACTATTGGAGATTGTAATGCTGCAGTTGAAACAACTCATGCATAAATCCTTACTGGCAATGCTGGGGAGCGCGGCGCTTGCGGCCTCTTCTGTTGCTGTTGCTGATAGTGCATTACTTGATATTGCCAAAGCAAAAAGTGATCAGTGTGTAGAAGATACGGCTGAAATGCGAACAAATCATATGGAGAAAATTCTTCATCAACGTGATAAGACTATGCGTGAAGGTATTCGTACCAAGCAATACAGTCTAAAAGAATGCATTAATTGCCATGTCGAAGAAAATTCCCAGGCACGTGCCGGTGATAAAGACCATTTCTGTAGCAGTTGCCACAGCTATGCTGCTGTCACTATTGACTGTTTCCAGTGTCATGCCGACCGTCCTGCACCAGCAAGCAGAAATAGCGTGAAAACTTCTTCCTTGCAAGAAAGCACCGATACCTCAGAAACAGGAGTATCGCAATGAGCAAAGAAACCATAAATATTTCTCGTCGCGGTTTTGTTGAAAAAACTGCAACTACCTTTGCAGGTATCAGCATAGTACCTGGCGTATTTCTCCACCAGGTTGCCAATGCAAAACCTGCTGACCAGCCAGCAACTGCTGATAACCGCTGGGGTATGTTAATTGATACCAATAAATGTGCATCAGGCTGTACGGCCTGTGTATCTGCCTGTAACGAGGAAAATGGTATTAAAACATCTGATCATCCGAATCATGATAACCAGACCACAACACAACAATGGATTCGCAAAGTTAAATTGCGTGACAAGCAAACGGGACATGTCGTTTCACTGCCCATGATGTGCCAGCATTGTGAACATCCACCCTGTGTTGATGTTTGCCCAACCGGTGCTTCAATGAAACGTGCTGATGGCATTGTTATGGTTGACCGTCATATCTGTATCGGTTGTCGTTACTGCATGATGGCCTGCCCTTATAAAGCACGCTCCTTTGCCCATGAAACAGTTGAAGATCCAAAAGAATATGCACCTCGCGGTAAAGGCACAGTTGAATCATGTACGCTGTGTGTACACCGTGTTGACGAAGGTGGTACACCTGCCTGTGTTGAAGCCTGTAATGAAGCAGAACATGGCGCTATGATTTTCGGTGACCTGAAAGATCCGAATAGTGCTATATCGCAGGAACTGAAGAAACATGGTGGTAAACAGATCCGTGCAGACCTGGGTCTGAACACAGGTGTTCGCTATCAAGGTATTTAAAGCCAGGGTAATCAAGCTTAGTTGAAATCACTATGAAAAAAATACACTTACAAGAAATCGATGGAAACAGTGCAGGCTATGTCGGTCTGCTGGCCTTACTGGGTGCATTTGTACTCGGCGCATTAGGTTCGACCTACTACATGGAACATAATGGCCACTGGGTCACTGGCATGAACAACCAGATAGTCTGGGGCATGCCTCATGTATTTGCAGTATTCCTGATTGTTGCCGCATCGGGCGCACTGAATGTTGCATCTATTTCATCTGTATTTAACAAGAAGATATACAAGCCACTGGCGCCCTTATCTGCCCTGTTGTCACTGGCTTTACTGGCAGGTGGTTTGATGATCCTGGTACTGGACCTGGGTCGCCCTGATCGTTTACTGGTTGCCATGACCTACTACAACTTCAAATCTATCTTTGCCTGGAACATGATCCTGTATAACGGTTTCTTCCTGTTCGTTGGTATTTACCTGTGGACCATGCTGGATCGTACACTCAAGCAATATACCCGTTTTGCCGGCTTTACTGCTTTCATCTGGCGCCTGATTCTGACCACTGGTACCGGTTCAATCTTCGGATTCCTGGTTGCACGCTCTGGCTATGACATGGCCATGATGGCCCCCATGTTCGTTATCATGTCATTCTCATTTGGCCTGGCAATTTTCATCCTGGTATTAATGGCATCCTATAACTGGACTGACCGTCCGCTGGGTGACGTTGTTGTTAATCGCCTGCGTAAGTTACTGGGTGTATTCATTGCAGCCGTACTGTATTTTGTCATTGTTTATCACCTGACTAACCTGTATGCCACTGAGCATCACGGTTACGAAGCATTTATCCTGCTAGGTGAAAATGGTGGTGACAGTTATTCAAAAATGTTCTGGATTGGTCAGATTCTTCTCGGTAGCCTGGTACCACTGGCCCTGGTATATGCCCCTGCCCTGCAGAATTCACGTAAAACACTGGCAGTCGCTTCAATCCTGGTGATTCTGGGTGGATTAGCCACCATGTATACCATCATTATTGGTGGTCAGGCATATCCAATGGAAATGTTCCCTGGCATGGAAGTACTGGAAACGACATTCTATGATGGTCAGGCAACGGTATATAACCCGACCCTGGCAGAAACGTTACTTGGCCTGGGTGGTATGGCGGTAGCGATGATTATTGTGGCTGTTGGTATCAAGGTACTGGGCTTCCTGCCGCAACGACTTGATGATGCATCGATTGATCCGCATCACAAAGCCGACTGATCGATACAAAGACAGGATATAGTTTTTATCTAACGGCTCGAGGCTTGCTTCGAGCCGTTTTTGTTTAAACAATAACAATTGATAAATAATAAAATATATCCGCAAATGAACGCAAATAAACGCAAATGTTTTATTATTGCCCTGATTGTCTCTCACGCGAAAAGGCTATTCCTGAGAAGCTAGCAGGTAGAAATAATGCATGGAGATTCCCGTTCCAGAGCTAAATATAAAATTTAGCGCCTTATCTTTAATAAGGTATAAGGTTTGTGTAATGAATATTGCTGAACTCAAAATAGTACTTAGACCAGATAACAAATCAAACACATATAAAAGATTTATTTGCGTTTATTTGCGTTCATTTGCGGACGCCCCTTTTTAATCATGTCCCGAATACTCATATCCGCCGCTCACAAATCCTCTGGTAAAACAACTATCAGTATCGGTCTGTGCGCAGCCCTGGCTGAAACGGGACTTAAGGTTCAGCCTTTTAAGAAAGGACCTGACTACATTGATCCAATGTGGCTCAGCCGGGCAGCAGGCCAGCCCTGCCATAACCTGGACTTCTACACCATGGAGTCAGATGAAATCACCCAGGCAGTTGTACAGCACAGCCAGCAGGCGGATATCACCATTATCGAAGGCAATAAAGGCTTGTATGACGGGCTTGACCTTGATGGTAGCAACTCCAATGCAGCACTGGCCGAATTACTGAAAACCCCGGTTATCCTGGTACTGAATGCACGGGGTATGACCCGGGGCATTGCCCCTCTCATCCTGGGTTACCAGGCCTTTGACCCGAATATTGAGATTGCCGGTGTGATCCTTAACCAGCTGGGTGGTAGTCGCCATGAAAGCAAGCTACACGCAGTTATTGAACACTATACAGATGTTCAGGTGGTGGGTTCAGTCTATCAAAATACCAAATTATCCATCGAAGAACGTCACCTGGGCTTAATGCCCAGTAATGAAGATGATTCGGCTGATACCAAAATCCAGCAGATTCGTGATCAAATCAAAGACCAGATCGACCTGGACAGGGTCAGGCAGATTGCTAACAGGGCTACACCCTTAACCATACCTGTGTTTGACACATTTTCAGCACCCAGAACAAAAGATATCCGTTTAGGCATAGTCAGGAATGATGCTTTTGGCTTTTATTATCCAGGTGACTTACAGGCACTTGAGAACGCAGGTGCCGAACTGATCTTCATTGACACCATCAGGGAAGATAAACTACCTGATATCGATGGCCTGTTCATTGGTGGCGGCTTCCCGGAAACGCGCATGGATGAACTGGCCGCCAATAACAGTATGCGTGATGATATTAAATCAGCCATTGAAAATGGACTACCCGCGTATGCTGAATGTGGTGGACTTATGTACCTGGCTCGTAGCCTGACATGGCAGGACAAAACAGCCAGTATGGTTGGCGTAATACAGGCAGATACGGTTATGCATCAAACACCCCAGGGACGTGGTTATATCCGTTTACAGGAAACCTCAGAACACCCGTGGCATACACAGGATGATGAAAACAGGGAAATTGCCGGCCATGAATTTCATTATTCTGCCCTGCAAAACGTTGATCCATCTTTACGCTTCGCTTACCGTATACTACGAGGTAGCGGCATTGATGGTCAGAATGATGGCATTATTTACAAGAACTTACTGGCCTGTTATGCACACCTGAGAGACACTCGTGCAAATCGCTGGGCCAATCGCTTTGTTGATTTTGTCAGACTGTGTAAAAATTAACACTTAATATTTAAAACTGGAGTTTATTCATGATTACTCTAACACCAGAAGCTGCCAAGCAAATACGTTTTTCTGCTAAAGAAAGCAATCTTGAAGGCCTACCCATTCGCCTGGCTGTGACAAAAAACAATGACGGCAGTTTTCATTACGGTATGGGATTTGATGATGTCAAAGAAGATGACACAACATATACATCCGAAGGTGTTGATATTGTAGTATCTGAAGTTTCAAAAGATTTACTGATAAATACCACAGTGGATTATGTCGAACTTGAACCCGGTAATCCTCAATTTATATTCATGAATCCAAACGACCCGGATTACAGCCCGCCAGCCGAATAAATAATCAGATGTATTCTCTCATTTTCAGGCCGGAAAAAAATAATAATGATCACTCTAACCGGGTGACCAACTGTATCTATGTGCTTTTTATTCTATTAACTGGCCTGGGCATTAGTAGCTACTGGTTATTACATACTGAAACCAGTAAAACCCTGGCAATTACCGTACACAGCCTGTTACTAATTAGTATATTTATTTTTATAATCTTAATTGCTTTTAAAAATAAACGCCGGCAGACATCACAGAATATCCAGATTGATAAAGCCCAGAATATTTTATATGACATAACGACAACTATTAACTCGGCCTATGACCTGAAAGAACTGCTGGAACGATTTTGCACGGAATTAAGTCAGTCTCTAACTGCTCGTAATGTTTCTATCTGGTTAATCACGGAACACGACTGGCTCGAATATATCGCCAGCACTGGCATTGACCCTGAGGTAACAAACCAGCCTAAAAGAATAAAATTAACTAACGAATTAATTAATTCACTCAGCGCTAACAGAATCATTCATGTCAATGAACATGTCACACGACTGGCAGAAATACTACAATGTGATGTTACTGAAGAAACGAAATCGTACTATATACCATTACACTCTGAACATAATATTCTGGGCGTAGTGCGCATAAAAATTGATAACATACCCTTTGATAGCGCTCATCATTTTCGAGAACTACTAATCCGCCTTGGCAACCAGTTAAGTATCGCTATTGAAAAAGCCCGTGTTGACCAGGAAACCCGTCGCATGATTATCATGGAAGAAAGAAGCCTGATAGCCAATGAACTACATGACTCACTGGCACAGACACTGGCCAGCCTGAGATTCCAGGTACGTGTTCTGGATGAAACACTACAGCCCACATCTGAATTCCAGTCTATTCGTGGTATTGAGCAGGTGGAAAACAGCCTGGATGAAGCCTATACAGACTTGCGAGAACTGATCGCACATTGTCGTACACCTATTAAAAACCAGGGACTGATTCCTGCTGTTGAAAAACTCATTTCACGTTTTAGAAAAGAATCCGGCATCCATGTGTTATTACAAACCGACTGGCAAAATTCAGACTTGCCTCCCAATATGGAAATGCATATTTTTCGTATTGTACAGGAAGCCATGAACAACATTCGAAAACACAGTGGTGCCAATAATGTGCGTATAATGTTTCGTTGTGATGAACAGGGGAATCACAATGTACTGGTTGAAAATGACGGACTGGGTTTTGAAACTCCCAATTCAAGTGATCACCCTGGCAAACATCTAGGTTTAACTATTATGCGTGAACGCGCCATACACCTGGGCGGTGAATTGCGTATAGAAAGCGAACCAGATGAAGGTACACGAATCGAGCTTCTATTTACTTATAACAATGAATCTGAGCACGATCCATTACAACGACTTTCGGGAATTAGCAAATGAGTATGCGTGTCATAATGATCGATGATCATGCCCTGTTCCGTGTTGGACTTCAGGGATTACTGGAACAAAGAGGCATAGAAGTCATTGCAGCAGTTGCCGAAGGCTCTGAAGGAATCAAGCTGGCACAGGAATTAAAACCCGATATAGTATTACTTGATTTACGCATGCCAGATATGAGCGGCCTTGAAGTTTTACAGAAAATAAAAGAAAAAGAAATTAAAATACCGGTAGTCATGTTAACTACAAGCAATGAAGAACATGACCTGGTTGAAGCATTACGTAATGGCGCCCAGGGTTACTTACTAAAAGACATGGAACCGGATGAACTGGTTAGTGCATTACGTGACATTGAAAAAGGAAAAAATGTTGTTGCCCAGGGTTTAACTGATGTACTGGCAAGAATGGTTCAGGGTGATCCAATTAAACAAGCTAATAAAGATAATCCATTTTCAGAACTCACACCCCGTGAACTGGAAATTCTCTGTCTACTTGCTGATGGCCAGAGCAACAAGGTAATCGCCCGTAATCTTGGTATTTCTGATGGCACTGTCAAGCTTCATGTGAAAGCAATATTACGAAAGCTTGAAGTCCATTCCCGGGTAGAAGCAGCTGTTATTGCTGTTGAACAGGGCCTCCGCCAGAGTAGTCATGCACCTGACCGGTAAGTATTAATGAAAACATTTAAAAGTCTGATAGAAGATGTTCTCCCACAGATTAAGGAAATGTTTCCATGGGATCTTGACGAACGTATGCAGGAAACCACCGAGCTATTACTCATCGATATTACCGAACCTGATGAATTCAATACTGTGCATATTCAAAATTCTATCAATGTACCTCGAGGTGTACTGGAAGCATCCTGTGAATGGAACTACGAAGATACTGTACCTGAACTTGCAGCAGGTCGTGGTCGTGAAATTGTCATCATATGCCGATCAGGTAACCGTAGTGCCCTGGCTGCATTTACAATGCAACTGATGGGTTTTACAAATGTGACTTCACTTAAAACCGGATTGAGAGGCTGGTTTGATTACGAACTGCCTTTATACGATGGCCATGGTAATGAGGTTGACGAGGATATAGCTGATGCGTATTTCAGCAAGGGACCTTCAGCCGAACAAATGGAACCCGGCTAAATAATAACAGGACGTTCAAGACTGGTAAAAACGTTTGGTGAAACCAACCTGAACGAAAACAGGCCTTTCATGACTAGCTACAAAACTTAAGGAAACTAACCTGAACGAAAACAGGCCTTTCATGACTAGCTATAAAACTTAAGGAAACTAACCTGAACGAAAATCAGCCTTTAACAGGACTGACCGTAAAATTTTTACATTCAAACCACTAGTAAAACTTACGATCCTTACGACGCTTACCCGCCTGCTGGATAACCACACCTTTGACCGCTGATGGCCCGGCAAACTCTTCTGTTTCATAAAGATCATTCAACGGTACAAGGTAGTGCTTTTCTTCATGGAAACGGTACTGACGAAAGGTATATTCATCATTATGATATGCGACAACATAACAGCCATCACGTAACACGCCTTCAGGATCAACCACAATGACAACGCCATCCATAAACTCCGGCTGCATACTGTCACCCAGCACCTGGAGGGCAAATGGTTCGGCTTTACTACAGGATGATGCTTCCATCGGATTACCTCTATACAGACAGGTGATCATTATACCTGATCAGCTACACAGCTTTAAAGTCGTGATTTAATTCGACATGGGCATCCTGGCTAAAATTACTGTATAATAATGATCAATTTTTTTTATATTGATAAACAAGTACTTAGACCATGTCAGATCAACGCATCCAACGTAATAAATATGTCCAGTTCACTTACAGCATCTCAGATGAAGATGGCAATGTTGTAGAACAGGTGGATTTACCTGTCCATTATGTCCACGGTGCTGGCAATATGGGCCTGATAGAACGGGTAGAAAGAGCCCTGGAAGGATGTAAAGCTGGTGATACCATTGAAGTTGAAGTACCGCCCGCCGAGGGCTTTGGTGAACATGACCCGGAAATGACTTTTACAGACGATATTGAAAATGTCCCACCCCAGTTCCGCCAATTAGGCATACAGGTTGAAATGGCTAATGATGCGGGAGAAACCAAA
>Ga0224501_10003956_pt1 | contig 11682 bp, 10 predicted proteins | sample SF_Oct11_sed_USG_4_FD_169105 | JGI IMG/M metagenome (GOLD analysis project Ga0224501, IMG submission 169105) | Sediment microbial communities from San Francisco Bay, California, United States - SF_Oct11_sed_USGS_8_1 | ecosystem: Environmental > Aquatic > Marine > Sediment | place: USA...
CCGCGCGTTTTCAGAGAGTTGATCGTAAACGTCTGCAAATACAGAGAAAATATGCTTCCAATTCTCGCGGATGCGAGAAAACCCGAGGTCTACAGGATGCTCGTCGGGTCGGTCGGCGTCATATACTGCGATGTAGCCCAGCCAGAACAGGCGTCCATCTTGGCGGAGAACGCTAGCATGTATCTGGAGGAAGAAGGATGGACGATCCTAGCCGTAAAGGCGAGAAGCATAGACGCGGCAAAATCGCTTAGAAAAATCTACAGAATGGAAAAAGAAACATTGGAAAAGCACGGTTTCACCGTAGAGGAAGAGGTTAAACTGGGGCCGTACGATAAGGCGCACGAAATGATCGTTTCAAAACGCAGAAAATGAAAACATATATCAGACGCCAAACACAAAACAAAGGTAGGCGAGACTATGCAGGAAAAGGAAGCGGTTCTCCAACAAGTAGAAAAAGCATTCCGCACGGCAGCCTTCGTAACATCGGAGAGAAGCGATGTAAAACCAAGCTGCTTTGACTTGGTGACGAGGAAGGGAAGAGAAAGACTGATAGTGAAGATCTCGCCAAGCATTACGAGCATCAAAAAGAATTATACGACAGAGCTGAAAATCATAGCGCAGAACTTGCAGGCCACACCGCTGATAATAGCGTGCAGGGCGGAGAGGGATAAGCTGATAGAAGACGCCGTGTACACAAGACACGGGTTGCAGGTTGTAACGACAGAAACGCTGAAGAATGTGGTACTGCACAAGCAGTACCCTATAATCGAAGTAAAGCAGGGAGGGGCCTACATCAAACTGGATGGAGAAGCCATCAGGAAGAAAAGAAAGGAGATTGGTCTGTCTCTGAGGAAAGCGGCGTCGATGATAGGTTTGTCGAGGAGAACGATCTACGCCTACGAAAAGGGTATGGCAAAAGCCACGGTCCAAGCGGCCCTGAAGCTTGAAAAGGCGCTGGGCATCCCGGCGGCGGTCCAAATAGATCCTCTGAGAAAGAGGTGGGAAAAGAGGCACCAGTCGAGCGAGGTGGAGAGGACGGAGAACAGGCTCCTAAACACAGTGCTGGCGAAGTTCTTGGAGCTCGGGCTTCAAGCGGTCGCAACAAAGCGTGCTCCGTTTAACTTTATCGCCTCAGACGGGAGGAAAACTCAAATAATTGGTGGAATCGTGGAGAAGCTGGAGGAGGGAACCAGAAGGAGGGTGAGGATCACGGCCAGCATAGCAGAGACGCTGAAGTGCCGTTCCCTGTTTATTACGGTGGGGGAGCGGGAGATAACTGAGGCTATTGCAGCTATATCGTGTCGTGAATTTCTAAAGATCGATGAGCCAGAGGAGTTAACCCTCTGAGGTGGGTTCACACCGATCTACGCGTCGGTTCATTTTTTTCTCTCCCTCTGTGCTTGTGTCTTCTTTAGTGTTTTGTTGTAGTGGTGCTAAAGGCGATCCTATCTGACCTCGTCCATGATCCGCCTGGCGGTTGCCCAAGAGGTTCTGACAAACCAAGGGTAAGAGGGGTGGCTTCTGACCCAACTTCTCAGAAACCTGATAGTCTTAGGGTCACCGCTGTACCCGCTGCCGAGGCCCCCAAATTTCTCTGATAGACGCGAAACAGCCTCATCCCTCCTGACCTTGGCTAGAACTGAGGCAGCGGAGACGACGGGATACTTGTCGTCAGCCCCGTGCTCAGAAACGACCTCAACATCAAAGGAGAGGAACTCCTGGATCTGTTTTCCAAAGCGCTCGGCAGAGACGTCGGACGCGTCAACGTAAGCTACGTTGGGCCTCAGGTCCTCGATGACCATGGCCATTGCCCTGGCTTCCAGGAAATTCAGCTTACGTAGCCGCCTCTTAGACAAAACATACCTGTCTATCTCAGCGGGCTGCAACTCGGCGTAAGAACACCTAACAACAGCATCCTTGATCTTGGGCGCCAACGCTTCCCTCCGCCTAGGGGAAAGCTTCTTGGAATCCCTGACCCCCACCTCCTCCAAGGCCTTGGCTTTCTCCTCGTCAACCAACACTCCGGCAATGATTAGAGGGCCGATGACTGGACCCATGGGGGAGTTAAGGCGCCCTTAACTCTCTCCCCGCGTCGTCGACTCCGCAAATCAGCCTACTGAACCTCAACACCTCCAACCAAACAAGCGATAAACATCGCTAGAAGTTTTAAAACAACACCAACCATATATCTTTTGAATCGTGTTGAATGTCTTCGTCACTGGCAGACCAGGCGTGGGAAAAACGACTGTCATCCGGAGGACTGTAGAAGAGCTAGACAAGATGGGTTACACATGCGGCGGCGTCTCCACGCCTGAGATACGGATTAGAGGAGTCCGCGTTGGATTTGAGATCATTGACTTGGCTACGAACAGCAGAGGAATATTGGCCCACGTTGACAACCCGGCTGGGCCGAGGATCGGTCGCTACAAAGTGAACCTGAACGACATACGTAGGGTAGGAGTAAACGCCATCGAAGAAGCGATCAAGAAAGCGGACTACCTCGTGATCGACGAGGTGGGGCCGATGGAGCTCCTCAGCAGAGACTTCCGTGAGGCCGTCCGTTCAGCGATAAAGAGTCGGAAGCCTGTTCTAGGTGTCTTACACTGGAAAGCGCAGGCCCCGCTCGTAAAGGAAGTTAAGAGCAGAAGTGATGTGAGGGTCTACGAGGTGACCCCTCAAAACCATCAATCACTCCACAGGACCTTAGTGGAAAAGGTTGTAGAGTCCATCAAGAGGGCTTGATCCTTGAGTCTCCCGTTCCCAACAGAGACCATAAAGGAGGGGTCTGTGAGCGTCCTCGTTCCAGCCCTCAAAAAACTCCCGGCATATCCCCCGAGGAAGCTCCCTGTGTTCTACAATCCGAGAATGGAGTTAAACAGGGATGTTGTGGTCGTCGCCTTGAGGGCCTACCAAAAAATTGTCGGTCGTGGGCTCTCAGTCTGTGAGCCCATGGCGGGTTGTGGCGTTAGAGGAATAAGGCTCGCGACCGAAGTGAGCAGCGTCAAGAAAGTGGTTATGAACGACTTAAACCCGGAGGCGTCGAAACTGGCAGCCCTCAATGTAAGGAGAAATCGTCTCTCAAGCCGCATCACGGTGGAGAACATGGAAGCAAACCTTCTTCTCAGCCTCCACTCATCGCCAGGAAAAAGGTTTGACTTCATAGACATCGATCCGTTTGGCTCTCCGTCGCCATTCTTGGACTCAGGGGTCAGGGCGATAGTTAACGGCGGGCTAATAGCGCTAACAGCAACTGACACAGCACCGCTTTGTGGAGTGCGTCCAGAAGCGTGTGTGAGAAAATACTTTGGAAAACCGCTGAGGACAGAGTACTGCCACGAATTAGCCGTCAGGCTGTTAATCAGTTGCCTAGCCATCACAGCCGCAAGACACGGGCTTGGAATCAAAGTCCTGTTCAGCCACAGCACCGACCATTACGTCCGCACCTATGCCCAAGTTGTGAGGAGCGCAAGTGAGGCGAATAAAGCCATGAAGAACATAGGTTACATCCTGCACTGCTTCAACTGCTTCCATAGAGAATGGGCGCTGGGCATAGCCAGTGTTTTAAAATCTAAATGCAATGAGTGCGGCCACAGACTAAGTGTCGCTGGACCCTTGTGGCTCAAAAACCTCTTCTCCAAAAACTTCTTCGTGGGAATGCTACAAGAAGTTAAAAACGTGGAGCTGGGTGAAAAGAAGAGGCTGATGAGGCTTCTGAACATCATCTCAGCTGAGATCGACGCTCCACCGACGTACTACGTCATCGACAAAATAAGCGACAAGTTTGGGTTGCCGACTCCGCCGAAAAAAAGGGTTCTTAGAGCTCTTATTAACCTTGGATATCAAGCGTCACCCACGCACTTTAACTATAAGGGAATCAAAACAAACGCGTCAGCTAAGTTAGTTAAAAACATAATTGAACAAGCCTCCTCTACCCCTAGCAACTCCAGTGAGCTATAGGATCACGGTGTAAGGGGTGGCATCGGAGATCGTGGTTTATCTAAACGTTTAACTTTTCCATCTTTTCCCAAGCTTGCTTCGCAAAGACAGCGGCCTTCTGTGGATACTCTGAAACCTTTATCTCGGCTATTACTGGAAAGGGCGTCGGTACGGCTATACCCCAAAGCATAGCCTCATGATCAGCCAGACCGGGTAAGTAATCACGCAGTCTCTCAGACCCATACTCAGTATACATAAGTATAGCGTCCTGGTCGTTTCCGCTCTTTAGCCTGAAGCACGAAACCGAATTGCACTGGGAGATGCAACTCTTCGAAACATAGGCTGGTCTCTGAGTCATGAGGATCAATCCCACATTATACCCGCCTGCCTGACTTATTGTTTCAATCATCGAGGACTTGACCTCAGACTGAACCTCCGATGTCTTGACCTCCAAGCCTCTCTCGGGCGCAATGTATTGCGCTTCTTCTATAACCATTATGCACGCGAAGTCTCCAAAGCTCTTCCTTTCCATAGCGTAATCTCGTATCCTAGAAATGATGTAGTCTGCTGTCCTCTGCTGGTCCTCAATGTTAGTGTCGATGGAGAAGTTCACTATCAATATGGGGTTGTTTCTGACGGCTTCAATTGCATCCATTGGTTTACCCGCCTCATCGATAAAGCCTCCCTTGGTTTCTAAGAACCACTCAATACTTTTCAAAGCCTCTTTTTGTATACTGGGAGTCTTGTAAATGACTCCGCTAGCAAGGACGTCACCAGTTTTTGAGAAGATGTTCTCTCGGGTTATTTCTGTTTCCTCACGGGTTAAGGCTCTTATGGCTTCCAGAACCGCGGCCTTTTCTCTTCTCTTCAACTCCAATTTGGAAACTATCGACTCTGGGCTGGTTATCATTGGAGTGAATTTATTATAGGGAAAGGTCACCGCACCGTATTTTGTTAATGCCCCGTATTCCCCACGTCTGTCGAATATTATGAACCTAGGCTTGGGTCTTAACTCAGAGGCTTTCACAACCAAATTTATAGTGAAACTTGATTTTCCACTTCTGGTCATTCCTGCAACGAGCATGTGACCTTTGGCGATCGCGTTTAAATCAATATAGACCGGTATCTTCGTCCCCCTCACCTTACCTATTTCCAGCATGAGCGCATTTTCAGCAAAGTCATCAGGGATAAGAATCTCTTTCAGCCTCTCTTCCGTTGGTTCGTAAATAGGATCCCACGGGGACGGTGCTACCTCCATCATTCTCCACTTATGATTTTCGTCGTAGTATCCCAAGATCTCCGCAAACGCAACGGTGTACTCAAGTTTTTTACCGTAGTCAGCTTTCCTACCCTTCATCCCAGCCAACGGTCCTGTTCTGCCAGTAATCATCTCGGGATTGTATGGCTGAATTCTGAAGGTCCGAACCAAAACCGGGGCTTCCATCTTTATCGGGTGTTGTATGAAGTAGAAGTTGTTGACCTCGACCTTGGCTTTTTCCAGGACGACGAAGGAGAGGAAGTCGTGAGTGCACCCCGATAAGGCGTAACCGATCGTTTTCATTCCTTCCATTCTTTTGACACGAGCTCCTGCTTTGCAGTATTTGGGTTTGCAGGCTGATATTCAAAGGAGTACGTAGAGGTATAAATACTCAAGTTTTCATTGACTACTGAAACTGTTGACTTTAGAATCATTATTTGGAGTCTTCTTTTTGGAAATAGCTACTATGTAAACCTCTGAGCTGCTTGACCTACTGGCTTTTGGTTTAAAGATTCTGACGAACTTGAAATGCCTCTTGACTTCTTTCACAAAGTCGTTTAGGAGGCTGCCTTGAAAAGCCTTTGTGAGGAAGTTTCCTCCTGTGTGCAAACTTGATGTGGCTATTCTTAGGGATGCCTTGGCTAAATCGATTTGTCTAGCGTGATCTAATTCCCATATGCCTGACACGTTTTGTGAAACATCTGATACGACTGCGTCTGCCTTTCTCGGCAACCGTTCTATGATAGAATCCAGCGTCTTGGGGTTGGTTATGTCGGCGACAATGGCGTCCACGTTTGACAAATCAAACCTCTTTATGGGGTTTAGGTCGACGCCTAGGACGTAGCCCTTGTCCCCAACTAGCATTCTGGCCACCTGAATCCAACCCCCGGGCGCTGCCCCTAGGTCGACGACAGCGTCCCCCCTCTTTATCAGGTTGTATTTTCTGGAAGCCTGTAGCAACTTGAAGGCTGCCCTGCTTCTGTAACCCTCCTTTTTTGCGAGACGATAGTAGTGGTCCCTTCTGTGTTCTTCAAGCCATCTTCTAGGCATCGTCTTTAGCTCTCAGTTGTTGCTTGTTGGCTATGCTCAGAAGCCACAGGCTTAGCTTTTGGCAGCTCTCAGGGTTGAGTTCTCCCCCAAACCCGCATTTAGAGATCTCTGGGCAGGAGGTACATGGTATGTCTATTATTAAATCGACGGTGACTGGGCGTATTTTCGTGAGGATGCGGTATGTCCATCGTCCATTGTGGAGTTCGCGTTTTCTCTGGATGAGCCCCTTTTTCTCGAGTTTTATAGATAATCTTGACCCTATTCTGCTGTTTGTATTGAGCTCTCTCCAGAGTTCGCTTTGGAGGAGACCCTTCTCTCCCTTGCTGAGTATGATCTTCAGGGCGTGGTGTTCAAGTTTGTTGCTTCTTGCCATTTCCTTGAGGCATCCTCCCTAGGAGTTTTGGTTGTTAAAAGGGGCTCCTATTCTATTCGTCTTGCTCGCCACGTGTTGAATGGGCACTGATTCCAACAGTAGTAGCTTCCCTTACGTGTGCACAACTTGCATTCCACGTTGTCAAATGGTCTTGGTTTTCGAATTTTGGGCCGCTTCTTCTGGCTCAAGAAAGCACCTTTAATTAATAATTAGTTGGAGCTTGGGTATTAATTTTATGTTTTGTTTGCGGCGAAGGGTTAGCGTGCGGAGCAGTGACTTTGCGTGGCTGCGTTACGTCGGGAATACGTCAATTGACGAATACGTCTTCGTTGCTTATCGGAAATTTTATTAATTCAAACCGCAGTAAGGTCGAAGTAATCTGATGGCTCATTGGTCGATGATGTTGCGCGAAGTGGGATATAGAGGTAAGTAGATGTCAAATTCACCAAAGGGCATTTTGAGTGAAGAGGCTCTCGCCAAGCTGGAGGCTCTCAACAACTCTCACGTTATGGAGCTTGTTGAGAAATTTGTTGAGTTGTGTAAGCCTTCGAAGGTTTCGGTTATCACGGATGATCCGAAGCAGATTGCTTATGTCCGCCAGTTGGCTCTCGAGTCTAAAGAAGAGAAAAAGCTGAAGATGGTTGGTCACTCTGTCCACTACGATGGTTATTACGATCAAGCCCGCGACAAACGTCACACCGCGATCCTTCTGCCATCGGGCCAAAAATTGAGTCGCGGGGTCAATACGATAGAGCGAGAGGCCGGACTGAAGGAGATCATAGGTTTATTTGAAGGTGCTATGAAGGGCAAGGAGTGTCTGGTGCGCTTCTTCTGTCTCGGACCGACGAACTCCCGTTTCTCCATCTCCGCCATACAATTGACGGATTCCGCTTATGTTGCCCATAGTGAGGATATTCTTTACCGACCGGGATACGAGCAGTTCAAGAAGTTGAACGGCTCTGACGACTTCTTCACCTTCCTGCACTCCGCTGGAGAACTCGATGACAGAAACTGCGCCAAGAACATCGATAAGCGGCGAATCTACATTGATGTGGTGGACAAGAAAGTTTACTCGGTCAACAACCAGTACGCCGGCAACAGTATTGGATTGAAGAAGCTCGCTCTCCGCCTCGCCATATACAAGGCAAACCACGAGGGGTGGCTCGCAGAGCACATACTTGTCATGGGGGTTCATCCTGAGGGGAAGGACCGCGTGACGTATTTCACTGGGGCCTTTCCGAGTTACTGCGGGAAGACCTCCACGGCCATGATTCCTGGTCAGAGCATCGTCGGAGACGATATTGCGTACATCAAGGAAGACGCGGAGGGAAATGCTCGAGCCGTGAACATAGAGTCGGGCTGTTTTGGGATCATTACGGACGTGAACCCTGTTGACGACCCGTTGATCTACGAGAGTTTGACCACCCCGAGGGAAATTATCTTCAGCAACGTGCTGGTAGCCGATTGGGTGCCCTACTGGCTAGGTATGGGGTGTGATGATGTTCCTAAAGAAGGTATCAACCACTCTGGTGAGTGGTGGGAAGGTAAGAATGACGCTGAGGGCAGGGTGATTCCGCTTGCCCACCCCAATGCTAGATATGCGATGCGAATTAGTGAGCTTGAGAATGTTGACCCGATGTATAATGATCCCGAGGGTGTCGTCGTGTGTGGAATCCTCTACGGTGGCCGTGACTCAGACACCAATGTGCCCATCTATGAGACTTTGAGCTGGGAGCACGGCGTGTATATTGGTGCTACGATTGAGTCCGAGACCACCGCGGCCACGATCGGCAAAACTGGCGTGCGTGTGTTCAACCCCATGTCGAACATGGATTTCTTGACCGTGCCGCTCGGAACCTATCTAAGAAACCACATCGAGTTCGGCAGGAGGTTGAAGAATTGCCCTAGGGTGTTCGCCGTGAATTACTTCCTTAAGTGTGGGGATAGGTACTGTAATGAGAATGTTGACAAGAAGGTCTGGGTTCTGTGGGCTGAGGGTCGGATCCATGGCGAGTACGAGGCCCTCAAGACCCCTGTAGGATACTTACCAAAGTACGATGATCTTGAGGCGCTCTTCAAGCGGGTTTTCAACCGCGATTATCTGGAGGAGGACTACAGTTTGCAGTTCTCCATTCGTGTGGATAGGTTGCTTGAGAAGCTTGTTCGTATGGAGGAGATCTATGGGTCTGAGCCTGGTATACCTGAGGAGTTCTGGGATGTGCATAATAAGCTGAAGGCGGACCTCGAAAACCTAAAAGCCAAGACTGGCAGGTCTGAGGTGCCTCCTTCCTTCTTCCGTTGAGTGTTGCTTCGGCTTTCCACGATTTCTTCCTCCTTTTTCAACCTGAATTCTTTAGATGTAAGAGGACTGTTGGCCTGGTGTGTTTGTGATGTTTTTGTTGAGAAAAGTTAATTAGTGGTTGTGTGAGTTATGAAGTGTCGGGCGGGGGTTGCCAAGTCTGGTCAAAGGATAATCCGACTAGAGGCGCAGCCCTGTGGGGAGCGGTTCCCTACGCACGCTCTTCGGGTAGAGGCGGCTGTCTCGTAGGAGTTCGTGGGTTCGAATCCCACCCCCCGCACCATTTTACTGAAGTATCTTCATAAGACGTTTACCGCTCGTCCCTAAGGAGTGTCGGCTTGACAATTCTCTCGGCCGTCAAACTCACAACGTAATTGATGTTACTCAAAGTATCCGTTCCCAGGGAAGGGAAGCAGTCACTGATCAAGTCTAAAAGTATGGTTGAGTTCTTCTCGGGCAGATAGGACAAGCTTTCTCTGAGGCTACGCTCAATTTCGTCTCTAAACCTCTCGTCGAGGATGAAGGACACGGCGCAACTCAAGGCCTTTAAGCATGAAACCAAACACAGGATCTCCGCTAACGGTTCCCCACTCGAGATCCGCCACGAAAGCCTCTCACTCTCCGAAACCGTTAGAAGATGCTTAGCGTAGGCCAGCTGATCTTCAATGTAACCTCTTTCAGTCAGGAGGCGTGAAACCTCGTAGTCTTTAACGGCTATGGAAACCAAGTAAAGCAGGTTGGTTGCGTATTCCCTCGGAAAATCGAAGCGGTCCGCGAGCTCCAAAAGCGCTGGAGAGACAGGTAGGAGGTAGAAGCGCAGGTCTCCGTGTAAGACAGAGTGCCCAACCTCGTGTCTTATACCTCCCTCTTGAACGAGTCTCGGCAGATCCCTCATCCTCTCAACGCACAAAATTATCCTTGAAGTTCCCCTCCAAGCGTCGTGCATGGCGAAGAAGGTTTTGTCGAAAGGAGCGGAGACCACGCCGACCCCTTCAGATTCCCTCACTAGGAAAGCGTCAATCGAAGAAGACCTCTCGAAAACGTATAGGTCAACCAACTCAACCTCGTGAGGCTCCAAACGGCCATAAGACTCTTCCATGAGCCCGACGATGCGGTGCAACTCTTCGTCGTCGACTTTGCCGAACCTCGACACAAAGATGCGCACAGACATGTCACCGTCAATCACGCGCGCTTATCCTCAACAAGACAGACTTTACCTTTTGAGCTATCGGCATTATCCATCCCTAAATGTTTAAACATTATCAATTTAAGATTAACCTCAGATAAACCTGTATCCGAAACGAGTTGGTAGAGGGTCACGATGAGCAGAAGAGATTCAAAGCTTCCCATTCTAACCCTTCTGGCGATCGTGTTCACTCTGGCTTTAACTTTTGCAACTGTAGAGGTTCCCAGAGCAATCAGCCATATATTATCAGCCTATTTCCCAGATTTTGGTTTCGAATTTGAGCTTATAGAGGAGTTCATGAGACATGTGAGGCCTATAGGCTATGTGTGCCTTGTAGTGGTAATAGCAATGATAATCGTAGGCTTCATGACCGGAAGAAGAAGCTTATCTTCTTTGGGATCCATAGCCCTCTTTCTACCAACCTTCGGTTACTTTGCTCTCTCCATGTTCTTCCTTGCCGGCGTAGGGATATTGAGAATTCTGTGGATACCTTTTTGGGACGCGTCTACGAACCTCTTGAAGCTAGGAGACATCGTCTACCTACCGTATATGACTTTAGTGTATCCATTTGCGCTTATGGAAGTAGATATCAGAACGTCTCTAGCATTCCTAGCTATAGGGTCGGGTCTCTTAATATTCTTTCTAGGCACGATCGCCTGGTTCTACGGAAAATTTGAAAGAAGAGAAATAATTGATTTCTGGATCTACAACTATTCGAGACACCCTCAGTACTTAGGCTTCCTCATATGGAGTTACGGAGTCATGCTGCTTGCAACTCTTTCTCCATTCCCCCGAGGAGGCTACAATCCGGGGCCAAGCCTTCCTTGGTTGATCTCAGCACTAATTGTAATTTGTGTTGCATTAACCGAGGAGATCGAAATGACCAAGAAATATTGTGAGAGGTATTCAAAGTATCAAGGTAGCGCTCCATTTATGCTCTCTCTACCCAGGTTCATTTCTTCAGTGATGGCGGCTCCGATCAGAATCCTATTCAAGAAGAACCTTCCAGAAAATGGAAAGGAGGTTATCTGCACATTTGTAGTTTACAGTGTGATACTCGTCTTGTTGTCGCTCCCGTTTCTACTATTGAACTGGCCTCCGGGCTACGGATGGTCTACATGGCCATGAGATACATGACCAGCATGGTTTTTTGCGCGCGCGAAACGGTAGGTAGAAAAATCAAGCCAAAAATCGAGAACCAATTATGAGCGCGGCCCCTCAGTTATAGGTGATTAAGATAAAAAAAGCCCTAGAGAAGGTTGTAAGATACACCCTAGTAGTTCTCCTAGTGTTAAGTTTTGTAGGTTTAGTTCTTATTTCACTCATTAACCCAGAGAGTTACTTCTTTGGAGAAAAACTGAGTGGAGAAATAGCAACAACTTATCTATTAACAGGGGGCATCACTGGAATAATAATAGCTTTCCTTTTATTCAAGAAGAAAAGTGGAGGAGAATTTCTATCAGTATTGTACTTCGTTTTCTTCTTTATCGAAACTTTGGTAACTAACCTGTCTCTGGGTTACGATTTTCTGATCTCACCTCTATTCACAATGGGACTAACATTCTCAATAGTTCTACTAG
>Ga0224501_10003957_pt1 | contig 11680 bp, 7 predicted proteins | sample SF_Oct11_sed_USG_4_FD_169105 | JGI IMG/M metagenome (GOLD analysis project Ga0224501, IMG submission 169105) | Sediment microbial communities from San Francisco Bay, California, United States - SF_Oct11_sed_USGS_8_1 | ecosystem: Environmental > Aquatic > Marine > Sediment | place: USA...
GGAATTATATGAGGGGTTCATTCCCACAGTAGGCGCTCAGTATGAGCTAGGAATTATGTGAGGGGTTCATTCCCACAGTAGGCGCTCAGTATGAGCTAGGAATTATGTGAGGGGTTCATTCCCACAGTAGGCGCTCAGTATGACTAGGCTATGAACTCAGGATATTTTGATCGTGAGCCAAGCGCGCTAACCATCGAGTTATCTCTCTGCTCCAGCTGAGAACCAAATGTTTCCTAGCATGGCTATGACTTGAAATCAGGGTCGTTCGATCATGTGCCAAGTTTTCTAGCCATTGAAGTACTAAGATGCTGAAGTTTTCGCAGTTCTGACGGTGACATCGTGCTACAATACTTACAGTGCACCAGAATATCCGGGTGGGCATATGCAGGTTCTAATTTTATTTGGATAAGCCTCACAGATGCCACCATTCTGACAGTAGCCATCTTGACACTGATCGCAGAGCTCGCCTTCGAATCCTGACCAGCACTTGCAGGTACGATCATCCCAAAGAGGAGGTGTACGAATGCAATCTCCGTTCATACAAGGTGCTTTTTCAATGCAAGCATCTAACTCACATGTGGGGCCATAATAATCTGTAATGAAACAAAACTCAAACTGGTATTTGGTCTTTCAATTGAGTGCGGTCAAGTCTGATGATGTTGGGACTTATTTCGACTCGGGAACCACACGACCGAGCAGCTATGTCAGCATTTTACCGAATGAGCAGTAGCCATAGAAGTATCCTCCAACCCTATAACTGTATGGATGATAACTCTATGGTATTAGCAGATCAGCAGATGGTGCCTATAAAATGATTTGGATTTCAATAGGTAGCTGTATCGTTTTCATTGTACTTGTAGTGGCCATGATTAGTGGCATTTATATAGTGCCTACTATACTCTGATAGTTACTATCAGTAGTTAAAATGCAAAAAATGGCATAGAGTGTGCCGTGGGTTCAAATCCCAGAAAAATCAACACCAGTGAAAGGAAGGGTATAGACACTAATTCGATGTTTGAGCCCAAACCAAGTTTCTTCTAACCAGGGAGGAAGCGTCAAGGCCCCCGCATAGGGAATATTAAGGTGGGGATATAAACCGACAGAAGTGAAAGAAAATATCAGCTATAACGATCTTTTGACCAAGCAAATTAGTCAAAAACTAATGGTAGGCAGGTTCCACTATTTCAAGAGATTATATTTGTATCCTCTGTCTGTTGACTGTATAGTTGTTAGGGTTACCATGATATTATCCACTTACTCGCATGGCATTTGCAGGAGGCTGTTTTCGTCTTGTCATTTATAACACATTGTCCTTGTCGCGGATCACATTTGATTGTGTCACACAGGTGCATGTCACACTGCGCACCGATATAGGCTGGGTTACACACACAGTGTGGCGAGCCATTAGATACCTGACAGTGACCATTAGCTCCACAGCTGTATCCTTCACATTTGTATTTCTCACAGTCGGGCCCCATGTAATTCGAGTCGCATCTAAAACGTGCCCAATAGTTAGCTCATTTCGTGCTTCCATGACAGAGAAACTGTTAAATGTGGTGCGGAAAGAAATTGGCCTTCCGAATCTATTTGACACAGTAGATCCCAGGGTGAGTCATTCGAATACTTTCTTTACTTGCCATATTGACCGTGATAAAATACCTAAGTCTGATGTCGAGAATCAGGGACCACCGTTTCCAAACCGGAAGTTGGATTCTGGATGCCAATCGGAAATCGACCCATGAGGCAGAAGTCTACTTTCTTATTTATTTTACCACGAGCCCAGTCCAATGCTTAGTTTCATATCATTATGTTCAGTTGAAGGTAAGATTCTTCCCATTTGGACACCTGGCCGTTCTGTTTAACAGACGTATCTCCTAAACCTGAGGCTTGTTGGAGCAGTAAGACCTAATGGACTATGCGAGGAGCTCATTCGTACACTGATTGCTCGGCATGCCTAGGAATTGAACCCAGGATCTTTTGAGCTTATATCACGTGGTCTACTCATGATCCTATCCTGCAATTCCCAGGTAAACTTTCATTGTCATTCTGTTGACACTTACATGCAGTATGAGCTGCCTGTTTGAGTGAGGCTGCATGTCCCGTGGGCACTGCAGGTTCTTCCGTTGCAGGTTCCGATGACCACTTTTGTCTGGCAGAACATTCCTGTGTATCCTAACGGACATTTACACTCGGCATAATGAGTAGCTATTCCATTAAAATGGCTCACTTTCACTTCGCAGAACCCACCTTGCTGGCAAACAACCCCTGCAAAAGAATAAGGTAAGATCATCCTGTTTTACACAGATAGCATCACTAAGTCGATGGCTTGTTTTCGGCATGTGCCCCATCCACACGGTGAGTGTTCTATGTGCGAGTTCCATGCTGAAGAGCCAGGCTAGAGTGCAATTTTAGAAGGGTAGTTCACCATGAGAAACTTTTCTAGCATAGGTCTACAAGTGGCTCTGCAGCCTGTGGCAGGGATGGGCCAGCATGCCGACAAGCCGGGTCACCAGGCTAATTATTTATAAAGACTGGGCATGGAGTTATCTTTCCCGTCTCTAACTCTGACATCAGCTAACTCACCAGAGCAGGGAGTACTCTCACATCGACGTCCTGTATAACCAGCAGGACAGAGACACACTGCAGTGCTTGGCTTTCCAGGTATGGTCTGCATAGCACACGTTCCACCATTTTGACAAAGCACTGATCCTGCCATGTAAAAATGGTCAGTATAGCATGAATATAGTAGTCCGTGGTATAAAGGTCATACAAGTTACACTGTTGCTGGTATCAGTTCGCTCTCTAACAGCCGCTTACCCGGCGGCAATCAGCCATCAACATTTACCTTTTCAGAAAGATCACCAGGCCATCCAACCTACTGACACAGCCTCCGTTAAAATGGCAGAGATATATCAAGAAACTGTCACAACTTTTTAATTATGGGAACATGAAATATGTAGACCGCTATAATTACTTACTCATAGCTTTGTGGCTAAAACGGTCTGAATTAAACACTGAAAGAAAGGTGGGGGCAGCTGAGATGTCTAGTGAATGGATATTTTTTCCCTGGTCGGGTCTATTGAGGAAGTGGCTCAAGTCTTCAAGAAATCTTAGTGTAGGTGACAATTTAACATAGCAAGACTTACTATCACTGTTGGGTAAAATTTCTTCATATGAGATTTCAATAAGGGTTGCTTTAGTTGAGGGGGCTAAACCACACTATAGTGTGAAAAAACCATGTGCGTTTTGCTCAATATTTTTCGGCTGTTTACTTTTTTCTTTGTAAGCTCAGTATGAGAGAGTAATTGCACCTTCTTGAGTGAACTGTCAACATATACCTTTTGATCATGGTTTGTATGTTTGGTCAGTAAGATAAGTGTCAATGTTCATGTAATCAGTAAACCTTAATACGAATTTTGCAACTCTAGATTAAATCAGATATCACTGTTGTGTTTGTCAACTGGGCTGGCTAACATAAGATATCGGGCAGGTGCATTGATAACTGCGGAGATTGTTTTGATCAGCTATGACTGTATCAAAGTTTCTATGGTCCGAGCAATAAAATCATAATTATGCTGTATGAACGTCTTCTGACATTTTTTCTTTATCCCTTTTTTCAAAGTTCAAAGTGAAATGTATGACTAAAAATCCCTTCTATGGGGAGTTCAGAATTAAAAGTAATTCTATGGAAGTGCACTAAGGGGTCTGGGGTGTCATGTTCAACTGGTAGACTTCCCTGCACACTTATAAAATAATATGTCCACATACTGTAGTTCTGGATACTAGGATAATGGGATAGCTTAGCGATGGAGCACTGGACTCGCAGTCATGAGGAGCTGGGTTCAAATCCCGGTGATGGGCGGCTCCTGCTGTGTGTATGAGCTCCTCACATCCTAGTTCTAATTCAAAATAATAAACCATGCCTCACTTTGAGGTGGAGCATTGGAACTGTCCTGCTCAGGGTGCTGCTCTATGCAGCAATCAATGAAACAAATAAGTATCTAACTCGACAGCTTCACCATAATAGTGAAGACATCACAAGAGACAGAACTGTGGATACTAACCATCAGTACAAGCATTTTTATCACAGCTAGAACCTCCGTATCCGGTGAAGCAGTCACATCTAGATCCCATGGGCTGTCGAATGCACACTCCATGAACACCACACATTCCGGATGGACAGTGATCAATTTGACATGATGTTCCGCTGTACCCAAGGTTACATTCTGTAATACATTATATGGGTGGATCCGGTGGAATGATGGACCGGGCTGTCCACCTAACTCTGCTTCCGACTTATTAAAGTTATTCGTGTAAAACAAAATCAAATTAAATCAAATCAATTGTATGACAGCCTCATGGTCTCATCACACTAATAGTGAGTACGGACACATTCTGACATTTCTCTATGTTGAGGGTGCTATACACTAGTGTATATAAGGCACTCTGTCTCCGGTAGAGTGAAGTACATCAGTCGCCTGGCTGGTTGAATGATTAATGAATTGATTAATTAATTGATTGATTAATTGACTGATTATTGATTGATTAATTGATTGACTGATGATTGGTTGATTGATTGACTGATGATTCGATGACTTTGCGATTGACATGATCCACCTATCAATAAGCTCCTTGAGTGATTAATGAAAGCTGAAACTCACCGCATCTACATTGGTTAGTGGCTGCATGATAAACAGCTCTACCCCTGTTATTACAGCTGAGACTGTTGCAATTTTTTTCACATCTCACTCCATAACATCCGGCTCTACATCCTGTGACAAATCATAGTCAATTGGGTTGTATTTACTGGCTGGAATTATTATCACTAGGCTGTCCTTGGTCATGGGGGACATAGCTGCTAGAGAGCCAACTTGTGCCAGCAATGGTATGCCTGAGGTGGGTCGTCACGCCTCTTCTTTGCAACTTTCACCTTACCCGACCCGGGGGAGATTATGAGTACCCTTCCACTGCTGGGTGTACAGAGAAAGTTCCTAAAAATCCTGAGCATAAACTGTCTTGCACCCGACTTTTATCGCCTGTGGCGAGCGCTCTAACCACTCTGCCACAGCCCCTCCTTTATACATCCAAGTGAATAGGCCTATAGAATGGCAGGAGTATTTGGATCAATGTCAGGAGACCTGGGGTTCAAGCTCTGGTCATGCTGAGCTCCCACTGTGAATGTGGGAACCAAACTCATTTCCTAGCATCTACCGCTCTAGAGCAAGCCTTGTGCTTAGGGGGGCCAGCTAAATAGAATGGCCTGGTGACCATGAAAAGCAATAAAGGAGAAATTACAGAATATATGACCTGTACCAAAGAGTTAAGACTCACATATTTTCCATGACAGAGTGTAAATAACGCACATCTGCGCTATGTATACTTACTGCACTGGCAAACTCCATTGATCAGAACCACTGAGCCGTATGGACCACATGTATTTGGGCACTGTTGTTGCTCACAGTATTTCCCTATCCACCCAGCTGAGCAGCGGCACATATACTGATAACTAAAATACACGGCACTTCATGTGAGGGAGACAATAGAAGTACTGGCCTTTATGGTATTCTCGTGTCCTCATGACACAACAGCTGTCAGGGGTGATCCAGAACTTGGCCTACTGAGCCTATTTGACTCAGCATTTTCCAGGCTGGGTCATTAGGGGATTTTCTGCTTGCACCTGTGTATAGATGGGTATGCGCGTGTTGCGAAAGGGCTTTTGCCTGATTTAAGGTCCAGTACACTATTCTAAAATATCGCTTGATCTTGCCTATCATGCATGAGAAGTTATCTAGCTGGTGGCAGTAAAAGTTGTGTGGGTATGACAGCACATCTCAGCGGAATCAAAAGATTAGGGTGCATTTCAGTACCAAATTCTTTCTCTTTGACCAATATGACTCACCTCCAGTGACCCCTCAATTCAAAGATCACAATGGGATCCAATCATACTTCCCTTTGGAAGTCCCTTGAGTTGAATGCATAGTTGTTCAGATAGGATCATACAAATGTATTGAATAACAGCAAATGTCCTAAATTTAAATATCTCTTGATATGATAAGTAGGTGAGTTATATTTTTTGATACCATATAGAAGATCCTTATGTCTTGGTGGGAATACGGATCATTACAGGGATGACTATCAGCGATTTTCTTACCTGGCATAGGCAACACAAATGCCGTGTCCTGAACAACGAGGCAGCAAACCACAACCAGCCGCTGGAAAAATACCAAAAGGTTAGCATGAGACAGAACGAGAGTAATGGAACAGACTCAGTATTGTATTAGGTGAACTCACGGCTGCTGGTAAACCCACGGCTGCTGACATGACATGACCACGCAATTCCTATTCTGATGAAGGTTCAATGGCCTGCCACCTGCGAATGGCGTTTTGCTTTAGAGCATCCTGTGTTTGTTTATCAATTTCTTTAATCAAAGAGACAACACCACAGATATATATTTTAGACACGCCTGGAACCAATGATTCATTTTATAAGATTTCTTTTGAAGGATTCTGGATTTAAACCATGTTGCATTGATAATGAACCACTGACCTGTGTTGCGTTCTTCGCAGTAGCGTCGTCTAGACTTTTTCGACCCACATCTCCTGCTGTTCCCTTTATGATGTCTTTTGACTCTTGCTTTGGTTTCTTCAGTCTGTGGCTTGAAGATGCTTATGGCAGATTGGTCATCCTTGGTTTCGGCTTCCTGATGGGATAGTTACAGTGACAGTGACAATGACAGTAAATAAAGAAACTGTATTTATTTTCTTGACCATGGCGATCTCCCATGGTGAGTATAAACTCCTCATAATAATTTTATAGCTCAAAAAATCTCCCTCTGAGGTAAAGCATTGATAGTGACTCGGTTTTGGTGCTCTATGCAAAGTCATAATTGGTCAAAAACAGACACGTAACCTGACAGCTTCGCTATAATGGTAGAGAGTTCCCACGAGAAAATTCCTTTTTTAAGACACAGTCTCACCAATTTTAACTTTTAGCATGCCCCTTGTTGAGTATATAAGCTGATAGAGCATACTCGGCTACCTAGAATAGGCCTCAGTTAGGCGAGCCGAGTGACGTCATGATCGAATGCAGGGCTGTTTTGTTTCGATTGAAACGTAATGCCGGGAGTCGTCCCTATAGCCTCTAGGCAAGTTTTGATGTTTTTCGCGATGTTTTTCGCGATGTTTTTCTTTATTTCTATAAAGATCAAACGTACATTCCATACTATTGTACAAAATGAAGTCTCTCATATGATTTAGAAAGAAAATCGGACAAAAACCATCTATTTTATGAGCACGAGTTGATTAAAAATCGGCATTGAGAGTATATTGCGAGGACGAAAAGCCCTCAGGTGAGCCCCATTGCCATGCGACCGAGTAAATAGGTCGCTTTCCCAGCATGGTGATCCAGGTATCCGGTAAGACCTTATCTTTAACAACTAATTTCAAATCGAATCACTCACTTGTTGGGACCTCCATTAATTTTACCGTGGTGTTCCAAAGCCATGCTAGCAATTTGGAGAGGCTTGCCAAAGGCCCATACCAGAAAAACACCCCGCCGGCAGTGAGGCTCAAACCTGCAATCCTTAGAATGCGGATCCAAGCTTTTGACCAATTGAGCTGTCTTGGCCCCCTTGCCACAACTACATGATGGGAAAAACGCACGCTAAGGGAGAACAGTGCAGAAACAGACAGCATGTATCATGGTGTGACAACATCAAAGTGGATTTATATACGACAATGCCAAAAATCTAATCACCAATTTCCGACACAGCGCTGGCAACAGAAAGAACAGTTCAGCTTTCCTCTATAACAACAGCACTTATTATCTAATTATTCATCTTTCCACTAGCGCACTTGGCCATCCTATTTGATTGACCTCCTAAGTCTGAGGCGTGTTGGAGTGGCAAGAGTTAAAAATTATACGAGGAGCTCATTCTCACAGAGGGTGCACAGCATTACTACGACTTGAACCCAAAATGTTTCGGTGCTGGGTCAAGTCTTCCAATCATCAAGCTATCCTGCTATCCCTAATACACATGTAACTACACATTTGACAAATGAGAAGCAACACTTGTCATGAGTTCATGAATTTGATAGATGAATTGAATTGATAGTTTTATGGGTATAGTCAACTAAAAGCTACGTACAGTTTTTCTAAGGTCACAGTGTGTTTAAAAGATGAATGGAAGAAGGTAAGGAAACTATCACAGACTCTGGACATATGGCACTTATATTACTCACCGAAGCACTGGTGCAATGGAGAGCAAAGAGACTGATGACAAGTGTAAGTAGAAGCACAACCTTCATGGTGAATGCTTCACTCTTTATCTGATGCCAGATTGATTAGTAAAAGAGGTAAGTATCTTGCTCACTATCAGTCTGTGTAGTTAATGGGTCACTGTTTGCAGATTAAAGGCCAGAGTGTGCCACAAAGGAGCGGTGCCTGTGTGATTTAGTATAATAACAGCTGGGGTGAAGTGACAGCTTAGTTGAGAGTGTACTTGGCCTTACCAGGGGTCCCTGGTTCCATTCCCGAAATGCTGTCTGTTGCAACACCCTCGTCAGTTTCAGTTCCCAACTTGAAATAAAGGGGATCATGCCATAGCCTAATCAGTGACTTCCGAAAATAACCTGTACCGATTGTATTGTACCATTATCTCCAAGGCCAAGAGATCACAGTTTGAAAGCAGAATGCAAAGAGCCTTCACACCTCTTCTGTATCCTGACCAGCTTCAGGGGTTTACAGAAATTGGCCTACTGAGCTCTTGATATGGTGTTTCTCAGGTGCGTAATTAAGAGACTATTACCACCGGTGTTCCCCATAGAAAAGGTAAACTTTATGGCTGGACCTCCTCGGGATCTAAAACCAACAAGGGTGTAGCAAAAAAAAGAATGCTTTCGGCCAATCTGGGAATCAAACCATGAACCTCTGTACAATGCCCAGTAAGGTATTCACTAACCTATCGCTTCACCCCACTTTCACAGCTGACCTATGGAGAATGATTTTCAATTGTCAATCCTGTAGTTACAGTTTAATGGGTCATGTGGTCATTGAGGAGATAACACATGTATGCACATGTCAATTCAATGCAGAGGACTTTGATTTTCTTATCACCTATGAACGAAACAGATCAGAAACTCTGTCAGATTATAATTGAGCCAATGCTGTCTTCTCAGTAGACGTGAGAATGAGGCTGATAGTATTATTAGCTCTCCTGCCAGTTTTGGATGCGGTAAGTCTATTAGTCTTTTCAACAAAACCATCTTCATTCGCCATAGTGCCAACGCAACAAATTTCATTGTTTTCTGTGATTTTTTTCTTCTCTGTCATGATGAAGCTGCCGAGTTAGATATTTGGTTTTTGATACTTGGTAATTAAAGGCGTTATGTCACGGTCGAGGGTAGACGCACTTCCGAAGTTGTGTTCCCCATTCTTGAAGGGAGGCAACACCGCATTCATTGTAGCGATAGCGAGTGGTTCTTTTCCACACAACGAATATCGATCACTCGAATAACTACAGCCCGAATGGCCCAAATAGAAAGAAAATGGGATTTAATCACTAAAACTTAGTAACCTAATGACCTTAACTCCCTCATAACATCGAGTAGAACTCCCGAGACCAATTTTGCTGTTTTGACGGTCTGAAAAGTGTGTCACAGAGGGCTCTAAGTATGCGCATTGGATAGGGCTATATATAAAGTTTTATTTGAGCTGGGTATTGGGCCTATTTGTTGATGGTAGGCTTCAGAATATGAAAACAAGTGAAGACACATTCGGCCATGACATAACCTCTTTCAGGCTCCACCTCATAGTGAGGGTTGTTTTTGTTTTGAGCTAGTAATTGAGTGAGGAGCTCATACTCACAACAGGAGCCCACCTTGACCGGGCTTTGAACCCAGGGTCTCCCTTTAGGAGCCCAGCCCTCTACTACTGAGCTATTCCGAATCCCGCTTTCTGTGAAAGTCTAGCACAGTGGTAACTTTTGTTTTTCAGCATTTCTGGCACTCTTCTTCGAAAGTAGGTAAGTCAAGTTGCTACTTATAAGTACAGTAGTAGTGTGATCATTTCAGGTTGGTGAAATAGGTGCTGGTTCGGGTATTCAAACAAAATCAACATCAACAGGGCTGAGTATTTTCAAGCCTTTGGATTCTCAGACCTTAGTGCGCGTGAAACGCAGAGGTTCGCAGAAGGACTGTGGCTCAAGAAAATCTCAAAGAAAAAATTGCGGGTCAAAGAAGAAGGGGTCAAGAAAGAAGGGGTCAAGGAAGAAGGGTTCAGCAAAGAAAGAGCGACCGACAACACCAAAGCCACTTACACGTAGAGAAAGTAAAGGTGACATATGGCAACAGGAAACTCCCATGAATACTGCTGTGGTGTGCCCAAAACCATGGTCAATCCCTTCTGAAAGTAATAGTTGGATTAAGGAACTAACGTCGAATGTGTGGTTAGTCTTCTTGTTCCTCTGCTAGAGTATAGAGTAGCGGTAAAGGGCATGCTGCTTCTCTATTTTCTCTGCTAGAAGGTAAGGTAGCGATAAAGGCTATGCTGTTACTCTTTCCTCTGCTAAAATGTAGAGTAGCTGAGTATGGATGACGAGACACTTTTTTTGGCATATTAGAATCAGTGTCTCAAAACCTACATGAGTGGGCGCAGGAAAAGTTCTAAAGATGGCAAAATGGGCACCCCTCTGAAAAAAGAGTGGAGCCTTATCGGTCATTTATATGCCGCATAATGTTCTGAGCTTGATGACTAGTTAATCGCCAGGCACTAGAAATTGATCATTTTCTACCAGGGTTTTCGGAGAGTGACCCACTATTTGAGACACCTCATCACCACAGACACATTTCTGAGGTTGTACCAAAGCGCTGGGTATGGGTCTAGGATGGTGTCACTTGCTCCAGCTCTCCCAAAGCGACCGTAAAGAAAGCCATGTTCGGCCGATAATGGCCGGGAATCCTCAGGAATATACTATATAGTATACACGTGACCTGCCACAACTATCGCGCTAAATGCTAGAGTTGACGCCATGGCCTCAACTGGTAGAAAAACGTACAGATTACAGCGTTAGGGAGCCACATGGAGTAAGACTAGGTAGCAACCATACTGCTGGACTGTCTACGCAATAACTGAATAATAACTGAACAATAGAAGCACTCGTTTGGCTCTTACTAGTAACTAACTAACACCACAAACAAACTAAGACTAAGAGTAAGAGTAAGAGTAACTCAGTAAGACTCTTACTAACTAAGAGTAAGTAAGACTGAAAGTGTAGTAGTCAAATAATAGACAGTCAAATGGAATAGTGAAATACCGTGGCGTTTTCGGAAGAGGTGGGTAATCACTCAGTAAACTCACTCGGTCACTGAGTCAGTATCACATACTTTGGTTACGAGTTAGACTAGACTAGAGTTGGCGCGCAAAGGTAATAACATGGACCCGCTGTGATATCTTCTACGGGCATAAAAGTAGAGAGGTACAAAAGGCGATAGGAACGAATGAGAAGAATAAAAATAGACACGCTGTTGGAACAAAGGGCGACAACCCCCAAATTATCATCAGTGCCAACAGGGAGCACCAGGCACAGGAAAATATGTATACTTAAGTCAACTTTTTTATGTTGTTACCAGCCACTGGGGTTTTGGCAAGTTGTATCTTTCCCCCTAGTTCTGTTTTAGTAAA
>Ga0224501_10003958_pt1 | contig 11678 bp, 12 predicted proteins | sample SF_Oct11_sed_USG_4_FD_169105 | JGI IMG/M metagenome (GOLD analysis project Ga0224501, IMG submission 169105) | Sediment microbial communities from San Francisco Bay, California, United States - SF_Oct11_sed_USGS_8_1 | ecosystem: Environmental > Aquatic > Marine > Sediment | place: USA...
TTTATTTTATAGTTGGGGTATCAGGTAAGATTTATTGTTTATTTTATAGTTGGGGTATCAGGTAAGATTTATTGTTTATTTTATAGTTGGGGTATCAGGGAATCTGGCCTTGGTTATACCCCATGGTGAGCGAGGATTTTTTCTACTCAGGCTTTTGGCCATTCTATTCAATGGACCTCCTTTGTCTGAGACTTTTGGGCGCATCAGGAACTAGGAATCATGTAGGGAGCTCATTCTCTTAGTGGATGCTCAGCATGAATAAAAGTTGGACCTAGAATCTTTCGATCTCGAGCTAAGCGCTTTAACCATCGAGCTATCCCGCTAACCTATTTAATGGGTGATTTATCTGTTTTCAGATACACCCCAAGCGGAGAAGCCAAAGGTAAATCGGCCATAGCATCTGCCAAGCAGAGACAGGGCAGGCAAGCTGAACTTATCATGAGAGAGCGTGATGCACTGAAAGCCATGAGTGACTGGAACCCTTCAAACAGCCACACCTCTTTAGACTCACATGTAAGTCAAAGTAATAACCACATGCCTCGTTTTTGTTACTCAGGCACTTATTCATCCTATTTAATGGATTTCCTAAGCCTGAGGGTTGTTGGAGCGGTAAGAGCTAGGAATTTTGCGAGGAGATCATACTCATGGTGGGCTCTCTGCAGGACTCAGACTTGAACTCAGGATCTTTCTATCATGAGCCGAGCGCTCCAACCATTGAGCTTTTCCGAGATCCATTGTAACAACTTAAAATGTACGTCAGAGTACCTCCCATGCCATCATGTCAATGACAGGTTATGGGAAACCTAGCTTCGGAAATATACATCACCAATAACACACCCAGCCATCAGTCGTTGTTTGGTCTAGCGATTTGTTGACGGTAGTTTTTGCTTCACCTTACACTGATACTGTACTCTTTAGGCAAGAACACCTTCCCCCACACCTATTCAGGTAAAGCTCAGCCCGGTCTGTCTATCTGTCACTACATTCAGGTGTACAGGGTACTATCTGCACATATTCTCTGCACGCTGTTATTCTGGGAGGGCGCTTTTATACGAGATCGATTTTTCAGGCAACCTTTACACTGAGTTGACAATGGCTACACTAAAGGGTGGCTCGAATATGACTAAGGGCATCTTTGCAGCCGAAACATTAAAAACTCACTCGTATAAAAGCGTCTTAAGATCATTCAGAATTCGCAGCATTTCTCATCTGTCACAAGCCTTATGATTCTATGGGTGTAATCTGCAGTACGAGACCATAAACGAGACAATAATAACCTGTGAAAATGATGAGCTGCCCGAGATGTTTTACTTTGAACAAGACAACTATCGGAAACTCATAGACATATCCTGGTCAGGCTGTTACAATACAAAATTTGGTCCCCTAAATCTATGGCTGCAGAAAAAAACCGAGAAGCCCAACATATTAGAGGGAAGACAACTCCGCTCCTAAGGAGAATGCAAGAAATATGAGTTGGATGGTTACCGCAGTTGTCATGTATCCATGCATTCTGACTAAAGCCACCGTTATTCATAGACAAGTGTTGGTTGCCCTACCCGTTTTATCTGGATTATGTGTTGGTCAAGGGACAAGTCTCACATTAACTTTAAAGCCCTTCTCCGTAACTCATTGTGCAAGGACTGCACTTTGTCTAATCACCTTCTCTTGTGTCTCTGACAGTCTGGTAAATAGCCTGTTGTCATTGCATGTTGGCTGTTCTGATTGGTCACTCATTTTCAATGAGTGTGTATAACTTCTCTACCCTATTGTAGCCAAAGGTTGCAAACATAGAGACAGCAATACATAATGATGAGATATACAGCACACCTACACCAGTACCCAAATCAGACGCAACGTGGCTAGAGGCGCGCCAGATCCTTGCTCATACTGATGAGGATAAGCAGTACTCTGAGATAAAAAAGGATCTCCGCTTTGAGATAAGAGACATCCGCCGCACGGTGAGTTCCTCCCGCTTCTCCCTCTCACTCCATATCCACCATTTCTTTAGTTCTCTCCGTATAGGTGGTGGGGCCATTCTATTTAATGAGTCCTGTAAGCCTGAGGCCTGTTTCAGAACAGTAAGCACTGGGAATTACCCTCACAACTGAAGTTGAACATGACTAGGCCTTAACCACTTTTCTCTGGTTTTGTATAGTATTTAGCAGCCTAAACTTCATACAAGCACAAGACAGGAATGCTCATAGGTTTGGCTTTGTCATGCACATTGTGGGAACTCTGATCACCCAGTCTTCCTGGCCCCAAAAAAAGTTGTCTCCCCCATTTTAAGCCCAGAGATGTATTGTTATAGTAGTGACTTCAACGAATCTCTTCTTTTTTTGTTATCAGCTGCAAGGATTGATGGAGGCCAATAAACAAGTTCCTGATATAGAGAAGTTACAGCATAATGACTTTGATTTGGATGTGGATGAGCAGACCAGACTACAGGCTCTGGGAGATGCTGAAGTGTCAAGAGTAAGTGACTATAAATGTATTATAAGTGTATATATCCATATACGTATGGTTTATTCCTTATTTCGAAGAGTGATAATTGTCTTATGAGTCAGCAAGTCGAGAAATAGAAATGGGATCAACATCGGTAGTCAGTGACTAGTAGTTTGATGGTTTCTGCAGACCAATGGTAGATTTAAAGTGGGTAACCTGTGGCTAAAAAGACAACAATGCCTAATGGTTATCAACAACACAACCCATTCAGAAGGTGGCAGTTACACCAGAATGAAATGAGGAACTCACATTCACAGTGGGTGACGGGCAGGTTAGGATTTAAACCCAGCGCGCTACCGAACAGTCTCATGGTAGATGCTCTAGGGTCTAGCCACTGAGCTACCCCATATGTTAACGCTATGTGTTTTGTTTGCACCTAGATTCGGGAAGCTATGGAGTTTGACAATCTTGCGAAGCAGTATCTAACATATCTGATAAAGCAACAGTGTTGGGACTGCATGGAGGTCAAAGGTAGAAGCATAGAGGTAGGTCAATAATGAATTCTGCATTTGAAGCAACTCAATGCCTGCATGTTGTCAGAGGCGCTGGTGTACATTTGAAAAACTATGACCTGAGTCGATTCAGATTCCTACTACTTATACTTAGATTAAATTCATCCCGATTCGCTGCTTTCTCCACCTTTGAGTGCAACTTGATTCAAATTCGCTAAGATGATTCGCAAATTGTGAGTTGGAATCGACTCAATTCTTTAGACTGATTTGTACCGCTCTGCATCTTGCATGTTTTCCAGCACCTTCTTGAATCAGACCCTAGATTCTTCTATGCCATAGGCCTTACGACTAGCGGTAGGGGCTATGGGATTCTGTAAAAAGTTCATCTCCCCAAATCTGCCACATGGAGTGCATTAAATCATCAGCTGCTAAAAAAAACAAAATATTTAAGCCAAAGTTGATGTTTTTGAATTTTTTATTTGAAATACATATATGTTCTCAAAATCATTCCAGCCATCCGTTTTAGCAACGAAACTTAGCGGAGTACATGCAGAAACACATGCATGGTTAAATATTTTCAGGCATTTGATATACCACTGGAGGTTCAGAACTATCCTATGGAGAAGCGTTCCCGTGAGGAGCTCACAGAACTGGCTCGTGCCATCGCTATTAGGCGGATTGAGATGGCTGAAGCTAAAGCTCGTAATGAGATGGTGGAAATGCCGGTTCCTAAAGCCTCGGCAGCTAATGTGAGCTATTTGGAATGGTTCTTTTATTATACTCGGGCATGGCCATCTTATTTAACCGACCCTCTACGCCCGAGGCTTGCAAATTCTGGACCAGTAGGAGCTGAGAGGAGCTCATATTCACAGCAAAACCAGCCTAGTACAACCAGGGTTTGGCCTTCAGATCTCATGATTTCGAGTTAAGCGCTCGAGTCACTGAGCTATATGGCTATTCATTGTCATGACTTAAAAGAAGTTTGATCGTTCGGAATATCTCTTCCCAGAGTTCTGCAGGCAGAAGACATGCTTTTGTTTTACTCAAGAATTTGTTCTAGAACCTAAATTCAAACAACGGTTCTAGTGCCTCTTCATCTGATATTAGTGCCAATACATTACGGCGGACACTCTCTCACAAACTTGGTGCCCACTGTACCGACCGTCATGGTCAAACATTTTCCACCGTCATATAATGTCCAAGTTTATTTGGTGCATATAATTCTCGGCACAGATGCTTTTCACCTGTAATAGATGCCCCTATATATGCAAACATCCACCCAGCCAGTAAGTATGGGCGCTAAGCTACCAATACCTAATGCTCATCATATATATTGCCAATTTATGATGCATTCAGTATTATTGTGGCTATATTTGATGTTATGGAATTAAGCAAGCTTCAGTGAGCAGAAATTCCAAAAGTAATTTAGTGATATCAGCTCCATTGAAATAGATTTCAAACGATAAAGTTTTCCCAGTTGTGAGGCTTCATTCAGTTTTACCAGTTCCCATCACAATCAGCGTAGCAAAGTGATAAATGATAAAACATATTATTTAAGCAGTTTTGGCCTCTGTAACCATCAGAGGGTGAAGTGGTGGCTTAGTACCAGCAAACACAGTGGGCCTTTGACTCGAGGTCTTGGGTTCAATTCCCGGCTCAGGTTAAACCTAGCTTACTGTAGGAAGTCGCCGGCTATTTGCTCTGAATACAGTGCCAGTCGAGGAGTTTGACTGGGGTAGTGCTGGGGGGGGTACATCAATCAAACGGTGAGGGAGGTTCCCAAGAATAGCTCAGCGAGGACTGAAACCTTATTGTGAAAAGCCACAGGGCTGTGTTCACTATTTGTTACAGCAGGTTTAATCTGTTGTAGTTGGCTGGTGAGGAAGATGGGGAGAATGCCGAGGAGGCGGAGTTAACTGCTCCTTCCATATCCGGGTCGATGGGTTCAGTGTACGGCGGCAAGAGTGATCTCTTCTATAATCAGTTTGAGCTCTACAGTAACGAACAGAAAGTGGTTCAAATTATCCTCCTGAAGGATGCGATTTATCGCATCAAACAGACATTCAATAAAGAGTTTGATGATGTACTCCAGAAAAAAGAGCAAGAGATCAGCAAGGTAAACTTCTTGTTCTGTTCAAGTCATTGATAGAGTCTGGGGCTATACACAAGGCTATACATAGAGCCTTTACTTAGGGCTATAGGTCTTGATAATTGCCCGACTTTTCAGCTAAAAGTGATCGTCTTTTTTTCAGATTAATGACAAAAACAAAAGAATTGCTAAGATCTACAACGACCTTGACATGAAAGATAAACCAAAAACTCACCCGCTCAGTACTAAGGAGAAACCGGAACTACTTCTTACTGTGAATGATTCAGAAGTGAGTTAGACTGATTGCTGGGATCTAGGCAGTCATGCTATTATCGCAGTGTAGTTCATCATGTGTATCATGGATGACAGTATTTTGTCTGTTTTACAGTCATCTTTGTCATTGATACAGCCTAATCAGTTTTCATCTCCTAATGCCCCTTCACTTACAAGCCACTTGATGTATGCAGATCTGACAATGTCTTACGCTTACTGATTTGTGGTGGTGGGCACAAGCCATGCGTAATCAGAAAGTAAGATCTGAAAACTTCAGTCACTACAACATGTAAACGTATGTCTCCCCAGCCATCTGGGTGAAATGCGTTGTAACATGTCCTCAATACACTTTATGTAGGTGAAAGTCGAAAAATATTTGACTCCGGAACAAAAGAAGGCTAAAGAGGAGTTTGAAGCTGCTGAAGAAGAAAGGAGAAAGAGAGAGAAAGGCGACAACGCTCGGGAGCGAGCTCTCGACCAGATGATGGGTGGAGTGCTAGAGATTAAAAAAGAAGATGAGCTCAAAAAGGATGTGCCTATCCCACCATTCATGGAGGTTGGTATAAACATGCATTTATATAATTTGTGATAACTGAAAGAAATCAAATGAGGATAAAACAACCCCATTCATGACATCTCACAAGCTATAGGTATTATGTCTAGTCATCATGCACCATTTCTACATGTGTTACGAAAATGCAATTTCAATTGGAGAGCTCTAATTCGCTATTTTGGATAAGCCTATATGTGTACATACATTCTTTTTGAGCCCGGTCTTGCCGGCATTCAGTCATGGTCCAGGGAGCGGAATTCAACAGCAGCTGAAGACATGGCATATAGCCAGGTTCCTCAATGCAGCGACCTAACGTCCTCTTTGTCACCACTCATTGTGTTGTAGTAGTACCAAGCCACACAGTTCTTTGACTCATTGGGTCGATCTTTTTTTTAAAGGCCAAAGAAGAAGCCAATTGGACTGAGGATGAGCAGAGATTAGCAAAGGAGTATGAGCAGAAAGTGAAGGATCTAAATGAGGAAAGGGAGAAATACCGCAAGGTGAGAGCAGGTGCTTGCTGTTATGGCAAAACAAGAGAAGCTCATTCTTCACTTCTCTCTGCTGCCAAACAGATATCTAGTGGTGCCTACTGATGGCTGATGAAAAGTGGTGAAGAAGTCATACGATAAGAATTATGAATTGCAAACAACAGTTGCCAAGATAATTAATGTAAAGAAGTAAACATCCCGGCTCCATACCGAAATCAAGTGTGTAATGATTATTTAGTTATTTCTGTGACACTGTAGCAACTGGAAGTAGAATTGAAGAAGCTGCAGCAGCTACTCAGTGAAGCTGAGCAGTCATTCAATGAGATTCTCAAACAGCTCTTTACTAAAAAGCTCAAAGTAGAGATGGTCATTGGCCAAGAGGAACTGAAGATAGTACGACTACAGTGGAGCCTAATGTTCCAACAGGCATTAGAGACCAAAGAACAACAGCTGGTGGCAGTTATTGAGCACAGAAAAGCTCTCAAGGTACGCCTATTATATTGTACTGTTTTGAACAGTGGGAGTGTAAGCGCTTTTCGGAAATAAGCGCCTGTTCCTAGGTCATTCATTACCTAAGTATATACACTGATAATGTCGTATTGACCAAAAGCCAATTGTTAAATGCAAATTTGTTAAAAAGACAATTTGATACGATTGAGCTAAACAAAAGAAAAGTAGCTTTTGCTCCTCTCATGTTTGTGGGACACATCATCACATCAGACTAGAAACTTCATTCATTGATAAACTTCAAATCTTTTGAAATTGTATTTCCGGTGATGTATACCATACTATCTGGTATTGATTATAGACACTTGCTGCCGAGGCTCACATCGCTGCCAGAAAGAATGTGGATAGTTATAAAGAAGGCTATGACATCATAGTAGCTGAGGATAAAGTAATGGATAAAGGGTTTAAGCGAGAGTTTGCTGATCTTCCAGCACTGCAGAATGAACTGCTCTATAAGCTGTTCAGAAAGAGACCGCGGTATGCTTGTTTAATTGTTCTACTCAGGGGCACTTGGACATTCTATTTAATGGTTGTCCTTAGCCTGAGGCTTGTTGGAGAAGTGGGAGCTAGGAATTATGTGCGGAGCTCACTCTCACAATAGTCACTCAGCATGACTATGACTTGAACCCTGGCCATTCTCAGTCAACTCAAAGACTAATTTAAGTCAATCCATATATCCAATATACCATTCCACAACCGTTTGATACTACTTGTATAAAGATGCTGCATAATCTGCAGGAAGGAAGTCCTTTTCAGGTAATTCTCCGCTAGTGAACTTAGTTGGCTAGTTATAAATTGTGTACCAGTATTTACCAATCGGTCTTTACTAATTTACTCCGTTTTGCATTACCAGAGGCAATAGAGCTCTTCATACACGCGGCGAGACTCCCATTCTCGACGCCAATAGCGGCAATCCATTCGCCGAACGGCCCTCTACAGCGCGACAGAATGATATGCAGAGGCATGCTATTGAGGTGGCTCTGACTGAGCTGGACAAACCAAGTAACATACCGGAGGGAGTGGATGCCGCCGCCTGGCAGAGGCTTTGCCAGTACCGGAGACAGAAAATTGAGAGTGAACAGCTCGTCAAGCAAAAAGCTCTGATTATGGCGGAGATGATGGCATTCCAGCAGAAGCGACAGGAGGAGGATTATAAACTTGCAGAGGAAATTGAGGATCTCACACAGGAGCTTAGTAGGTAGGTGTGGACTGTTTAGCAAGTGCTGGCAAGAGCTATTCAAAGACTGGCTTACTCACCTACTCACTTAAAGGTTGGATGACGAGGCAATTTTTTGGCTGATCAGAATCAGGAGGTCTCCAAACCTACCGGAGTCAAATTACAGTGCAATAGGCATAGCAGAAGTGCCCTTAAATGCGTGCTAAAGATGGCAAAACTGGCACCCTCCGAAAAACGTTTTACAAAAGGCGGAGCCTAATCGGCCATTTATATGATGTATAATATCGAGAGCTTGCTGACTTGTCAATGGCCAGGCACTCAAAGTTGGTCATTTTCTACCAGGCTTTACAGAGAGTGTCCCAATATTTGGGACACCTCATCATCACTGACACATTTGTAAGGTTGTACACAAGCATTGAGAATGGGTCTAGAGTGGAAGCGCTTCCTCCAGGTTTGTTAAAACAAGCGTAAACAGAGCAACGTTTAGCCGATATTGCCCGGGAATCCCAGGGAATGCACATGACCTGCTACATGATTGTGCTAAAGGGTAGAGTTGACGCCATGGCTTCAACTGGTAGGAATAGGACTAGATTGCAAACATACTGCTGGCCTGTTTATGCAATAAGAGCGGTTGTTTGGCTAGTACTAATGAACATAAACTAAGACTGAGAGACCGTTTTCGAAAGAGGTGAGTAAATTTACTCGGTCACCGAGTTAGTGTCGCTCCCTTTGATTGCGAGGTAGACTTAGAGTTAGGACTAAGCTAAACACAGCGAATTCATAGGTATTTGTTTTTGTTTTTGGGCCCATTTTGCACTCATACTTCGATCCCAGTAGTCAGAAGTGTGAGAAAGTTGTAGAAGTTGAACTTTGGCTACCCATCGCGCAGGCGTGCATATGTAATGACGTGGTCCCGCTGTGATGTCTCTCGCGACAATTGATATCATGTGGGAAAATTTCAACTGAATGAAAGTTCATTTGAGAATTCCAAGATTTAACCGTATTTTTTTTACTACATCGCCTGCTCAGTAGGAACTTTTATTGGACTCAGGTAGGTTTTGAGACACACAAATTCTGATCAGCCAAAAAAATTTGCCTCGTCATCCAACCTTTAAAGTGTATCAGAAGTTGCATCGGCTTCACCTTCGACATTCATTAAAAACTCGGCGGGTGCAAGTCAAACTCTTTGGCCGAGAAGTTGTTGACTTTGCAAACTAGCGATGTTTTGCGACCCTTGCCACCCTTTACAGGCAAGCATTCACGATGCCTGATGGCTAGGAAATGAGATTGCTGTGGTTAGTTGTTAGCCAGTTCATAGGTAATACTTACCAATGGCCATTTGTACAGAGGAGCCCCTGCCAACGCTGAGGGATTGACCATTATATGCTTGCCTTGCTAAGCAGATCAATTGGCAACTCCAAACTATTTTTCCACTTTTAAAATTCTCATCAAAAATTCACAAAAGGTGACTGATATCATGAATGCATTGTACAATGAGTGAATTTTTAAACAAATTGCTAAAACAGCAAAAACAACTTCATTTTTTGTGTAGGTCATATAAGCCAATGAGTCAGCAGCTTGACTACCGGATCCATGTTTAGATAGGGACGAATCCGACGAGAATCGCTAAGCCCAGCCCGCCATCAATTGTGTCATAACTTGTCAGGCATATGAGGCAGCAGGTTTTGAGCGAGATCTTTCAAGAAATAATTCCAAGGGTATATTATGAGACCATGTTTTTCACTTCAGTTACAGTTTAATTGCTTAGACCCCTCTTTTACATAGGGAATTCACAGCTACATCCTCCATTTGCCTCTAGTTAATCTAGGCCTTGAGCCTGAGCTACCCAGAGGCTAACTACATTGCTTGATTCACTGTTGCTCTCATCTATAGATGTTTTGATATGGATGGTGTAGCCTCCTGTGAAGCTTTAGGGCTTGAGCAAAATAAAAGTGGTGGAAACTAACGTTGCCCAAGGCCAATTCTAGACTACGGAGGCATCCATTGTATTGAAGCCGTAGTCAGGGTTCTATCTATCTATTGCGTGGGATCAAGCTGTCGGCTTAGATACTTATTTTACCAGTTATGGCTTAGCACATAGCACCACATGCGTGCGAGTCAGTATCATTGCTCCAGGTTGGGAATCAGTTTACACATCACCGTCTGAAACTCAGCTATGCTTCTCGAGGAGGGAGAGGTGGATCTTTAACAGGTGGTCAGATTTGAAACAGACGGAGCTGACTTTCTCTACCAGAGTCCCCACTGGCCAGTGACACAAAGGTTTCTTTATGTATCTGCACTAATGCAGTGTGTTTCAGCACTGACTGGGTGGCTGACTGATTCTGGTTCAGTAGGTCCACTGAAGGGTACAATTTTTACATTGTAACTCGCAAGGCCGCAACCCCCAACAGCTGGATTGTACGATTCTATCATCTTGTGACTCTTTGTAGACTTCGGGAGACAATGCAGAGAAGAAGCCTGAACTTGCAGGTACAGCTACTGATGAAACAAGGTCAGGTGGAGCTGGATGCGGGTCCATTTATACACAACTACAAGGAAAGCGTTCTCATTCACCGTGGGGTGGTCGAAGACCTCAATGGCAAAATCAAGGTAAGTGATTGATCTGTCAGACTAATGGAGCTGACAATGCCCAAGTCAGGCTGGGACTGCATCAGAGCAGCAGCTTTACCATTATCATCAATGAATGACACCAAGAAATGTGATTGTTGCAATTACTTGTAGCTGCCAGCTAAACTAGAATCACTGACTAGTCAAATCAAATAAAAACACATTATGGACACCTGACCAGAGATCAGAGACCTGGCCTGTGCAGAGAAAAGCATTTATAAGAACACCATTTTCATTAAAGGTTGGATGACGAGGAAAATTTTTTTTGGCTGATCAGAATTAGTGTGTCTCAAAACCTACCTGAGTCGAATAAAAGTTCATACTGAGCAGGGGATGTAGTAAAAAATACGGTTAAATCTTGGAATTCTCGAATGAACTTTCATTCAGTTGAAATTTTCCCGCGTGACGTAAATTGTCGCAAAGACATCACAGCAGGTCCACGTTATTACATATGCGCGCCTGCGTGATTGGTAGCCAAAGCCCAACTTCTACAACTTTGTCACACTTTTGACTACTGGGATCGAAGTATGAGCACGAAATGGACCCAAAAACGAAAACAAATACCTATGAATTCACTGAGTTTAGCTTTTTCCTAACTCTTAGTCTATCTCGCAATCAAAGTGAGTGATACTAACTCGGTGACCGAGTGAAATTTACTCACCTTTTTCGAAAACGGTCTTTCAGCCTTAGTTTGTGTTCGTTACTAATAGCAAAACATGTGCTCTTATTGCGTAAACAGGCCAGCAGTATGTTTGCAACCTAGTCCTCTTCCAAGTGGCTGTCTGACGCTGTAATATGTACGGTTTTCTACCAGTTGAAGCCATGGCGTCAACTCTACCCTTCAGCATGATCGGTGTAGCAGGTCACGCGCATTCCCGGGCAATATCGGCCAAACGTGGCTCTCTTTACGCTTGTTTTGACAAACCTGGAGCTAGTGATTCCACTCTAGATCCATTCTCAGCACTTGTGTACAACCTTAGGAATGTGTCAATGGTTATGAAGTGTCCCC
>Ga0224501_10003959_pt1 | contig 11677 bp, 10 predicted proteins | sample SF_Oct11_sed_USG_4_FD_169105 | JGI IMG/M metagenome (GOLD analysis project Ga0224501, IMG submission 169105) | Sediment microbial communities from San Francisco Bay, California, United States - SF_Oct11_sed_USGS_8_1 | ecosystem: Environmental > Aquatic > Marine > Sediment | place: USA...
GCTACTGTTGTGGCAACAATCTTGGCTATACCGGTGAAAAAACCGAAAAGAGATTAAAGAGCGCTTTGAAAACCTCAAAATCTTCAGATTTTTCCTTCAGCCTACTTAGTAGATGAGTCGTTTATGTGCTTCTGAGATTCATGATACGCAATAAAGTTATTCAAGGCTTTTGCTGCCCTTTCAACGGTTGGGTACACGGGTATTCTGGCGGCTATGTAACGATCCTTAATCCTCCTCCACTCACCCTCCACTTCCAACATCTCAACTTCTGTGGGCGTAGCACACAACACGATGACAACATGCTTCCGTTGCCTCTTACCAATTGTTATGGGGACCTCAACAATCTGCTGAAAAGACTTCCACAGCAACTCCCGTCGAGCATAGAATAGAGGCAAATGCCACATGACAATGATTAACGCGTCGATTTGAGGGTCCGAGGATGCAATCTTTATGATCCGCCTGTAGGTGGAAGGAGAGGTCCATGGGTTCCCTAGGTCAATCGGGTTCTGAATTGAAGCGCCAATTGGAGGAACAAGCGTCCGTAGCTGCTCCAGTGTTTTTGTGTTAAAGGCAGGAACCCGCAGTCCAGCACGTTCACAAGCATCAGCTGCAGCAACTCCTGTGCCGCCACCAGTCCCCATAACCGCAACCCTTCGACCACAGGAACTGGAAAGGTGTTGAAAAATGAGGATCGTATCTATCAGCTCCTCGAGGCTATTAACACGGACAGCACCTGTTTGCCTAAAAAAAGCATCCCAAATATCCTTCCTTCCGCCAAGGGCACCTGTGTGACTCACTACGGCTCTTCCCCCGCCTTCACAGAGTCCGCCTTTCCAGACGATCACGGGCTTCCTCTTGTTGATCTCTTGAACGGTTTGAAGAAAACGTTGTCCATCCTTCACTCCTTCGATGTACAAAGCGATAATCTTAGTATCTGGATCTTCAGCGAGATATTCCATGAAGTCTGTTTCATTAAGGTCACATGCGTTTCCATAACTTACCACCTTGCTGAAACGGATTCCCAAACCCTTGGCTTGTTGACAGAATCTCTCAGCGTATCCGCCACTCTGGGAAAGGAAGGCTACATTTCCACTTTCCTTGGAGAAGTTAGCGCCTGGAAGCAAGGTTAAACCGCTTGCAGGGCAATAGATGCCGAAACAGTTTGGACCAACAACCCTTACGTCTCCTTCCTTGGAGATTTTCGCAATTTCTCTTTCCAGCTTTCGACCTTCTTCCTTCCCCGTCTCACCGAAGCCGGCAGCAAGTATCACAACCGCTCCTACATTCTTTGCTATGCAATCCTCTAGGACCTTGGGCACAGCTGAGGCGGGAATAGTGATGAAGGCAAGGTCAACAGGGTCAGGAATGTCCTTCACGTTAGGATAAGTCTTTAAGCCCATAATTTCCTTTGCTTGTGGATTGATGGGGTAAATTCTTCCCTTAAATCCAAACTGGACCAAGGAATCCAAGAAGACGGTTCCAAACTTAGTAGTCTCAGTCGAAGCACCAATGACCGCTACTGACTTAGGATAAAAAATCACCTCAAACTCCCGCAGTCTTTCCAAATCATGAACCTCCTCACTCTTATCCTACGTGGATTAAATATTTCTTTCAGTTAACATACACGTGAAAGATTTAACGATAACTTTCACCCAGTCCCGCCCTGTAAATCTTAAATGAAAGCCTGTCTCTCTAAACTGCATGGATGGTTAAAGGTGAAAAAGTCCATTATAGAACAACTTAAGCCCCTTTTTTATCCAAAATCCGTAGCGGTTATTGGAGCATCTAACAACCCTGCCAAATGGGGGTTCAGCATCTTCAATGATCTGTTAGTCAAAGGATTCAAAGGAGACCTTTATCCCGTAAATAAGAATGAAGAAAGGATTTCCGGAATAACATGCTACAAAAGCGTTAAAGACGTCCCAAAACCGGTTGATTTAGCTGTTATAGTAGTTCCAGCCAAGATCGTACCCCCAATAATGAAAGAGTGCGTAGAGAAAGGCGTTAAGACAGCCGTGATCATCAGCGCTGGCTTCGGAGAAGCTGGCAGAGAAGGCCAAAAGTTAGAGGAGGAAGTCGTTAGAATCGCTAGGCAAGGCGGGATACGATTCGTGGGCCCCAACTGTTTCGGCATAATCAACCCGTTCTCAAACCTCTCTACAACCGGCCTCATGTCCCTCTACATTACACCATACGTCCCAAAAGGATCAATAGCAGTCATTACTCAAAGCGGCAATTTGGGCACGTTTATGCTTAAACTTGCCTTTGAAAGGGGTTTCGGAATCAGCAAGTTTGTCAGCAGCGGCAATGAGGCTGACCTACATTTTGAAGATCATCTGGAATATATGGCCGAGGACCCAGACACAAAGGTTATAGTCGGATACGTGGAGGAATTAAGAGAGGGTCGCCGCTTTTTCGAGATGGCTAAGGAGATCACAGAGAAGAAGCCCATCGTAATTTTGAAAGCAGGTCGAACAAAAACAGGTCATAAAGCAGCGAAAGCGCACACAGGCGCCTTAGCTGGTTCAGACGGTGTTTACGATGCCTGTTTTAAGCAAGCAGGTGTTATACGGGTTGAGGAAATTCAAGACCTCTTCGATGTGGCCGTAACTCTTGTCAGTCAACCCCTCCCAAGGGGAAACAGAGTGGGGATAGTAACCGGGGGAGGAGGCTTTGGAGTTGTGGCAGCCGACATGTGCGAGGAACTGGGTTTAGAAATACCTCCACTAACACAAGAGACATTGCAAAAGTTAAACCAGCGTTTGCCTCCGCGCTGGTCTCATTCAAATCCGGTTGACTTGGTCGGAACCATGGAGTATTCTTATGTGTGTATTGGGACGCTTCTAAAAGACGAGAATGTCGATTCTGTGCTTGCGATTTCAAGCGTCGGTTCTCCTAGCAAAATTTTTGACCAATACCCTCCAGCCATTAGAAATCAACTTGCGGAATTTGCAGAGATGATGGTAGAGTGGGAGTCAACACGAGGAGTAACGGGGTTAATTGAGAGAATTAGAAAATATCAGAAGCCAGTTATCCTCGCGGCTCCTCCAACCTCCAGAGAAGAGTCAGAAGCCATAAGAGAATTTGAAAAGAACGGAATAGTGGTTCACCCCACCCCTGAAAGAGCAATAAGCTTGCTTGCTTACATAACAAAATACGCTGAGGACAGAAAGAAGAAAAGCGGCGCCTAAAATCACAATTCCTTTTCTAGGTACTCACCTTGATTAGTTGAGGAACCTGCCCAGCCCTCCCAACGATCCCACTATACAGAATGAATACTCCTCTAACTCCCTCTATACCTAAGGCTTCTCTAATTCCCCGTTCAACTGCCCCGCGGCAATCGTCGCCTTTGATCAGGTTTCCGACGGCAGTGGCCGCCGCGTCAGCTACTCCAGCATTTACAGCGAAAACCGTTACCGCCTCTGCCTCTCCAAAGCTTAGTGCATGACTAAATAGGCCTGAACTCGTGGCGACGCCTATGGGGAATTTTTCCAACCTGAAGCCGATCTGTTTTGAAAGAGGGGAATCTCCTGCTGAGAGGGCAATGTCGATGGGTTGATTTGAAATAGCGGAAACTTCTCCTCCGTTTTCAACAACGGCCACCTCACTTCCAGCAAGAGCAATGTCTTCGACGGCGAGGTCGGCCAACACTCCAGCCACAGCAGCCATAGGACCTACATTCGCTTTCTCAGAAGCCTCAGCCATCAACCTAACTATTCTAGGCCCCTTGATCACGGGGACTGGTTGGAGAGAGTAAAGAAATTTTGGATGAGTTTGGATGTATTTCTCAAGCTGCTTTCTGTGATGCTTAATTGATGAGACTGCCGCGTTAATGGCGCTTTCGTCGTCTGCTATTATGGTGCAGTTTGTTTCTTTGAACTGGAAAACTTGTTTGAACAGATTCTTTGTTTTCATTTTATTAGACCAGAACTATGCTGTTCAACCAGTCTGATGGCTCTAGCTGGGCAGGCGTCAACGCATAAGCCACAGGGACTACCAATACATTTCTGTTCGTCGAAAACCACTGAGAAATCTTCTCTGAATGCGACAGCGCTCACTGGACAGAGGGAGAAGCACGCGCCGCAGTCAATACACCTTTCACTGTCTACTTCGATCAATTTTGGAACCGTAACAGTCACCCCCTTCTTTCGAAAGGCGTCAATCACTTTCTCGACATGCGTGGAAGGCACCTCTGCTAGGATTTCACCACCTTGGGAATCGACGTGGGCGGCTACAATGCTTACGGGAACCCCATGTTCAAGAATTACCTGCGCCGTTACGGGCTGTTCAACCATTTTCTCTGAAAATCTAAGGAGAATTCTAACCACGGTTTTTCACCTTCCTAAAAGCTTGGCGATGTCTTCAGAGGTGACGATTCCCAGAACCTTTCTGGCTTGGTCAATTACGGGTAACGCGGATATTTGGTGTTGCGCCATCTTCCTTGAAGCCGCTTCCAGCGACTCATCCGGTTTCGTTGTCACCACTTTTCTGATGATTATGTCAGCTAGTCTCCTTTTTCCTTTAGCGACTGCTTTGGTGATGTCCCATGAGGTCACTATCCCTCTTAGTTTTCCTTGCTCGTCGGTCACAACCACATGGTTAACTGAATGGTTTATGATTCGTTCGGCAACTGCCTTTATTTCCTCATCTTCCGTGCAGGTGACAGCCGCGTGGGTCACGCTGTTGACGAAGGCTATTTCCTCGGTTTGTTTCATGGGCTTGCATATCGTGTCTGTGGGAAGGCTTTCAGCGGGAGCAGACAGATAAAAGGAAGAGTTTTCAATCCAAGACTTCAGTATTTCCGCAATCCTCTTCGCCGTTTTCAAACTTGAGAGGGGACTGACTCTAACTGTCTTGTCATTAATTGTTATTGCGCCCGACTTCAATTCCTTATAACTCACCTTTCCAAGTTTGGGGCGTCCTCTGCGGGGGATTCCGTAGTCAACTATGTCGGTGACGATTTCTTCGTCCAGTATAGCCGTCTTTTTCGCTAACCCCTCGTTCAGTATGGGAATAGGTATGCCTATGCCAATGTAGATGCTTGTGCCGTACTTGGTGAAGGCGGCTCCACGAATGAACTCCGAACTCATCTTTTTGCAGTCTCCTCGGACCATGAGTGTGCCAAAACGATTTCCAGGGTCGTGTTGTGTGCCTTCTCCTATGACGTAGCCTTGACCCCCTCCTAAGAATATGCGGGCGCCTATGCCTATGGTTTCGTAGTCTGGGTCGTTCATTAAGGGGTTCAGGGCTCCGGAACCGGAAAAGGATGCATTTCTAAACCTAGGCAGAAGCTTGCCCATGTAGGTGTAGATGATTTCGTCGCGGCTGTTTGTCGCGCAAACATAACGTTGGTAGCAATTACGGAAATTCAGCAAATAGAACTGGTTCAAATCGTCTTTTGTAATCGTTGTTCTCAGCTTGGTTCTGGGATAACAGTCTGTTCCAGAGGCGGTGGCTCTAACCTCAACTTCTTTCCCGCTAATCAAGTCTTCTATCACGTGGCCGCCGCCATACTCGAAGGGCCTCGTTTCAGACATTATTGTTGCGCCAATGTAAAGGTCTACAGCCGCGCCCGGGTGGCAGACTTCGACGTCGTTTATCCACGCTCTTTGGATTTTGATCGGCGGGTCTGCGTGTCCAAGGTTTATTATGGCTCCAGAAGAGCACATTGCTCCGAAGGTTCCTGTTGTAACGACGTCAACCTCTTTGTATGCAACTTCTACACCGCTACTTTCCACTAACTTTTTCATTTCTTCGGCTGTTAAAACCTGAACGTCGCCTGTCTTTATTTTTTCGTTGATTTCAGCTGTCGTTCGTTTGTTCTTCTTTTTCGAGATTTCTTTTTTCTTGAGTTCTGATGCCTCCTAGACGTGTTTGGAGCTTAGCAAGCTGAATTCTAACTTTAATAATTTTCTGAAATTTTTATTCCAAAAGGAATATAAGATTAACACGCAAAACTTCATGGCATGTTACCTTCCCTTGAAGAAGTTGCTAAGAAGAGAAGAATGTTGGGCTTGACTCAGAAGCAACTGGCAAAGTTGGCTGGTGTAAGTCAGTCCTTAATTGCAAAATTGGAATCGAAGAAAATTGATCCTTCTTACACTAAGGTTAAGGCCATATTTGACGTGCTAGAACGCTTGGAGACAAAAACGGAAGTTCATGTTGGAGAGGTGCTTCACGACGAAGTTGTTGCTGTTCAAAAGAGCGATCCGGTGTCCAAAGCCGTGCGATTGATGACGGATCACGGTTATTCTCAACTTCCAGTCTTCGATGGAAAACACGCGGTTGGAAGCATTTCGGAAAAAACTATGTTGGGGCAAGTCTCGGCTGGCAAAGATCTGGCTCAGGTATCCAAACTACCTGTTGGAGATATTATGGAGGAAGCTTTTCCGCAGGTTGGAGAAGACGCTCCGTTACCGTTGATTTCAAGCCTTCTGCAAGTTTATCCAGCTGTTTTGATATCTAAGAAGGGGAAGGTTGTTGGCATCGTGACGAAGGCGGATTTATTAAAGATGCTTCTGTAATTCAGTCAGTAGGGTGCTGGTTGGTGTGTCTATGAGCACCGCAGTTGAGATCAACGAACTCGTGAAAGTTTTCGGCGAAGTTAGGGCCCTTGACAGCTTGAGTTTTCAGATAAGGAAAGGTGAAATTTATGGTCTTATTGGTCCCAACGGTGCTGGTAAGACAACTGCGCTTCGGATTACCTCAACTTTGTTACTGCCAACCTCGGGTACCGTAAAAGTTTTTGGGCATGATGTAATTGACGAGGCTTCAGAGGTTCGTAGGCTCATTACATATCTTCCCGAAGAGGCGGGGGCTTACAAAAACCTGTCAGGGTATGAGTACTTGGCGTTTATGATCAAGTTTACCGCTAAGAATAAAGAAACAGTCAAAGAAACCGTTGAGGTTGCAGCAAAGATTTCTGGGTTAGAAGAGCGCCTTAAGGATAAGGTGAAGACGTACAGCAAGGGTATGAAAAGGCGTCTTCTCGTTGCAAGAGCCCTTATGACAAAGCCTAAGCTTTCAGTTTTGGATGAACCAACCAGCGGATTGGATGTTCTTCATTCCGTTCACGTCAGAGGAATCATAAAACAATATGTGGAAAAACAAGGAGTTACCGTGCTTCTTTCAAGTCACAACATGCTTGAAGTGGAGCATCTGTGCGACAGGGTGGCGCTCATAAACAAAGGCAAGATAGTAGCTGAAGGCTCTCCAGCAGAGCTCAAAACCAGATACGACTCGGCGAATCTCGAAGAAGCGTTTGCGAAGGTGGTTGGTTTTGTTTAAGGGTTTATTCAACATTATCGTGAAGGAAGTTAAGGAGTTAGTTAGAGACCCAAAAATCCTCTTAGGCATGATAATCGTCCCGTTAATAATGTTTCCATTAATGGGATTCGCGATTCAAACTTCAATGGAGGCAGCAGAAGAAAGCATGGGAAGCATTTCAATGGCAGTAATGGACCTTGATAAAGGTCCTGTTGCTGAAAACCTCACGAATTTCTTGGCAACTCTGAATATTAGAATTGTTGAGGTTGATGATTTGAATCTTACCGAAGCGGTTAACTACGTTGAGCAATCAAACCTCACTGGGCTCATAGTTATACCTCCTAGCTTCAGCGACAACATCACGGATGGTTTAAAGGCAGAACTAGATGTTTACACCGTGTTTAGGGGCGCAGGCATAGCTGAGTCTACCAGTTCCTCGGCGATAAGCGCTCTGTTGAAGACGTTCGAAGAATATCTGGTTGTTCAAAAAGTTGGTGAAAAATTTCCTGAAGAAGACCCGAAAACTATTCTGGATCCCATAGAGCTGGCTGAAAAATCAATAATTAAAGGAAAAGACGTTAACATCCCTCCAGAAGTTCTTTTCGGGTTAATGATGTCGCAGTCCTTGGGAATGCCGATAGGTATAATGATGTTGCTTATTTTTGCGATGCAGCTTGCAGCTACGTCTGTTGCGTCGGAGAAGGAGGAAAAGACGTTGGAAACTTTGTTGACCTTGCCTGTCAACAGGTTCACAATTCTGGTTGGAAAATTGACGGGTTCTATAATTGTTGCAGTTGTAGGTGCGGTAGCTTACATCGTAGGCTTCAGTTATTATATGGGTTCTTTTGCGGGAGTTATGCCAGCCGGAACCGGTGTAGACCTTGCAGCGATAGGGTTGGCACCAACACCTATATCATACTTACTTCTTGGAGCTTCCCTTTTCATGTCACTGCTTTCAGCGTTAGCGTTAGCAATTTCAATATCTATCTTCGCCGAAGATGTGAGAGGTGCCCAAGCCTTAGTGGGACCTCTATCCATATTACTTATCTTTCCAATGATTTTTACGATGTTCACCGACATCTACGCCCTGCCCTTTCCTTTGATGATTGTTTTGCTTGCGATACCGTTCACGCATCCGATGCTGGCGGCTAGGGCAGCTTTCACTGGAGACTACCTAACCGCTATCATAGGTATTGTTTACGTGTCAATCTTTACCATTGCAGTGCTCTACATTGCGGCTAGACTGTTTGGCACAGAGAAAATTCTGACCGCGAGACTGAAGTTTAGAAGGTTTAGGCTTAGAAAAAGTAAGTAACGTTGTTTTCACGTAGTTTTCTTTCTGAAAAAAGCCATACCCACAATGAAAGCGATTACGGCATAGATGGCTAGGCCTACCAAATAGTTGGACACGCTTGGTATGGGAGCGCCGCGGGCTAGAATCGCCCTTATGGCTTTTTTAGTGTAGGTGGTTGGAAAAGCCCACGAAACCATCTCCATGGTTGCCCCTTGGGCTTCTCATCACGTTCCAGAAGGTTCATTTTTTACATTTTACTCCTCAAATATCGCTTCTTTCTTTGATCAAAGCGTTATTGTAGAATAAAATTTGTAAAAATGTTTGTGCGTAATGGTTGCGCCCACAGTAACCCCCTGAAAACAAAAATGGTTTAGAAGTTTCTTCCCTCTGAAGTAATTGTAGTGAAAAACTCATGGAAACATTGGTGTTATCTACAAGATAACCTCATTTTCCGAGTATATGCACGCACACTTGACAAGGCTTACTCCTCTTCCCATTTGGTGATCCATGCGCCTACGAGAAGGCTGATTATGCCAAGGACTGTGACTATTATCGTGTTTATGATGGCACGTTGGGGTTCACCCATGATCATAGCGTCTCTCAGTCCGTTGTTGGCGTAGGTGAGGGGCAACACGGTGGCAATGCCTCTTAGGAATTCTGGCATTTGTTCTAAGGGGAAGAAGCTTCCGGATAGGAACATCATTGGGAAGGTTATGGCGTTCGCGGCAGCTCCTGCAGTCTCCGGGTCCTTTACGAACCGTGACAGTATCATACCCATTCCGGAGAAAAGCATGGATGTGGTAGCCACGAGGATTAGGGATAAAGGATCTGGAACTACCTTAACATCAAAAAAGGCTATTCCAAGTCCAAGGATTACGCCCATTCCAATGAAGGAGACAACAATTAGGTAGATGGTTCTTGAGAGTATCCATTCGATTCTGCGGAGGGGGGTCGTTGCGAGTTTTCGGAAGATTCCGGTCTCGCGGTATCGGGAACTTATCTCCACCGCTGTGAAGATGCTCGTCGTCATAGCCGACATGGCTATCATGCCTGGAAGAAAGAAATCCATGAAGCTGAATCGTTTCGGGGCTATAGTTTCGCCTTGAACGACTACGTAATCGGCACCACCTGATAGCACCTGATTCATTTCGTTTATCACGCTGTTCAATATGCCTAGGACTACCGTGGCAGAGGTTTGCGACTGGTCATAAATGAACTCGATTGTGGCGTTTGTTGCACCACTAGAGTTCATGGACATACCCAAATCGTTTTCGAATCCTTCCGGAATTACGAGCATGTAACTGAGTTCATGGTCAAGCGCATACCTAGTTGCATCGATTGTTGGGTCCAAAGTTTGCAGATTGAAAGCATTCGTCTTGTTTAAAGCCTCTATAAAACTATTTGAAGCCAATGTTTGATCTTGATTTTGGACGTAAAGGCTGTACTTTGAGTCCATTTCACTAAAGATAGCTCCGAAGAGGAGGATCAAAATGCACGGAAAAGCGAGAGTCCAGAAAACTGCGGCCTTGCTTCTGAAAAACATTTTGAAGCTGGCTTTCAGGTCTATGAGAACTCGATTCATAGCGTCTCCGCCTCCTTCAACGTTTCCCCAGTCAGATTTAGAAACACATCTTCTAGAGAAGACCTTCTCAGCTGCAATTCTCCGAAGACGATCTGCTTAAGGGTGAGGGCCTTCACGATTTCTGACACGTCGGAGCTGTGGTTTAGAGTAACCTTGACATCGCCAGCGTCACTGTCAAAGTTGGCCTCTAGCCCCAACGTTTCTATGAGGAGAACTGCTGCTTTGTCTGTGTTCTTCAAGATCAGAAGATTGCGTTGACCGTATCGTGTTATGAGTTCTTCCGGTGTTCCTGTGGCAACTATCTTACCCTTGTGGATTATCGTCACGGTGTCAGATAGGACTTCAGCTTCTTCCATGTAGTGGGTAGTTAGGAAGACGGTTTTGCCCTGCTTCTTTAACCCTCGGATTACGTTCCAAACCTCATGCCTAGCCTTTGGGTCCAATCCACCTGTGGGTTCATCCAAGAACACGATTTCAGGATCGTTTACTAAAGCCATGGCAACCCCGAGTCTCTGTTTCAATCCTCCGGAAAGTTTCTTGTACTGCTCATTTCTCTTGTCTTCGAGGTCTACGAGCTTAATCAGACTGTCAATGTCGACCGAGCTTCCAAACATACCCGCAAAATATTGGAGGTTTTCCCTGACTGTGAGGCTGTCGAAGGTATTAAACTCCTGAGGCAAGACGCCTATCTTCTTCTTGATTTCATCCTGATCTTTTGAAATGTCAAAGCTTAGCACGTAGGCACGGCCACTTGTTGGTTTACGTAGGCATTCTAGGACTTCAACGGTTGTGGTTTTTCCAGCGCCGTTTGGACCTAGAAAGGAGAAGATTTCGCCCTTATTAATAGTGAACGAGATTGAATCAACTGCCGTGAGGTCACCGTATTTTTTGACGAGGGAGTCCACTTCTATTGCAAGGTGGTTTTTGTCCAATAGCGTTCACCTTCCTCCCTAAAATAGGATAGTACTCTTAAGCCTTGCGTTGCATCTGCAGGATATATAGAAAAATGCGCGCGCATCAACCACCATTAAATCTCCAATTTTTCCCGTCAAATCGGCTGCTTCAATGGCTTATTGTGTTTGTTTCATATGGTCTTCTCCATCCAAAGAATTCTGGTTTGTTGTCTTATTTCCTTATGAGTCATGTTAATGTGATGCGCTGAGACCGCGCAGATTTTTCACCAAAACTTCCACGCTAAACTATCCATGTATTCATTGAGAGAACGAACAGTAAGCTTGTTGCTGTCACGTTGCTCCAACACTTTCGTGAGGGCTGAAGCCAACTCAAGGTTTGTCACAACTGGGATGTTGAATTCAATAGCTAATCTTCGAATGGTGTACTCGTCTTTCAGGACTTCGGAATATTTTCCCGTGTGATTCGGCATGGGTATGTTAATCACCAAATCTATTTTTCCCTCTTGGAGATAGTCAACGATGTTTGGGTTCTTACCAACTTCTCTAACTTTGTGCAGAACAGAGATGTTGTTTACTCCAGCGTTACGCAAGGTTTCAGCAGTATGCTCTGTCGCATAGATT
>Ga0224501_10003960_pt1 | contig 11677 bp, 11 predicted proteins | sample SF_Oct11_sed_USG_4_FD_169105 | JGI IMG/M metagenome (GOLD analysis project Ga0224501, IMG submission 169105) | Sediment microbial communities from San Francisco Bay, California, United States - SF_Oct11_sed_USGS_8_1 | ecosystem: Environmental > Aquatic > Marine > Sediment | place: USA...
TCTAGCGCAGCATTAATTCTCTATTAATTCATCCTGTAAGTCGTTAATTCTAACGGTTAATGTTTATTACCTGTTAACATACCTAAGAACCTCCAATTTTTTAGATTTCTTATTTTTTAGCATACATACATTAATTTGTCAATAATCAAAAGTGATTATTTTTGGCGATTTTCTTAGGAAGTTTTTATTTTTTAATGAAAAAATAATTTGAGAATCAAAACCCCGTTATCTACAAATCATGCTGTGAACATACTCATCTTCTTTGCCTTACCAGTTGCCCGGATCGTCTTTAATAAATTTCATCATTCGTACCAACATTAATTATAATAATATCGTCTTTTTTAAAAATAAAATCTATCGTTATTCTGTACAGGATATTTATTGAAACTGAATATAAAGAAGATAACCTGCCCTCTAATTTATGCAGCTTTAAAGAGGGATGATACGGATTTTTCTCAAAAAAGAAGCAGTGTTTTTTCATACTGTTTTATCATATCAGGATGCTTTTTTATGAATTTATCAGCCTTTATAATATAACTTTCAGTATATATAAGATTAGGAACCTGTTATTCTCTTAATATGTTTGCTTACAGGTTCTTTTATATATTTTTTTTCTGAGTATTCTTTTTGAGATTCATGCAGGGCCGCCTCTAATTCACATTCCCTTAAATAATTGTAGTGTTCAATGGACATAACAATATACTTGTTTTTCCCGCGTTCAGAAATAATTAATTCATTTTCATTCATCGCGGCTTTTATCGCAGAAATTCCCTTGGTTTTTAAATCATTGGCGGTTATTACCTTACTCATGAAAAGCTCCTTTTAGTACATTGTAAATATGCTATAAACAGTACGCTTTGTCAAGTTGTTGATAGTGCGATAATGCGCTGTCTGGCAGATTTAATCGAAAAATATGTTTGCAACCCTTATCATTTTTTATATGTTATCTTTATGTCTGAGTCTATGAAATCGCTTTTATCTGAAGCGTCAAAACTGCCGCCTGTTGACAGAGTACAACTTATTGAAGAATTGCTTTCAAGTTTTGAATTCTCTAATAGAAATCAAATTGATGAGCTTTGGGCCAAAGAAGCTGAAAACAGAATTGAAGCCTACAAAAAAGGGAAATTAACTGCAAGGTCATATCAAGAAGTTTTTAATGAAATAAATAAAATGTAATGAATCTTATAATATTATCGCCTGCAGAAAAAGAATTTAAAAGCGCAGTGGATTATTACAACTCAGAAAGCGAAGGCCTCGGATTTGAATTCGCGCTTGAGTTCGAAAGAACAATTGAAAGAATAGTACAATTTCCAGATGCTTGGCCTGAAATTTCAAATAATACCAGACGAACAAGATGCAAACGCTTTCCTTATCGAGGTATCCCGTACACGACCCAAAAACGAACTCTTTTTTAGGTTGATAGCGCGGTTTTGATAAAAAATCAAGCATTCATAGCTTTTTTCAAAGGCTGATGAACAATACCAAGAAGACCATCTATCGATATATCCTCATCAATAATTGGCCAATGTATGCCATAACCAGAAGGCGAAATAATAAAGTTTGCCCGCTCGTCTTTAGACGCTTTTAACAATCTCTTTGAAATATCTTTAATAGAAAAACGATACGCCTTAGCATCGATGTCGAGACACAAATCATCATCTTCAAAATATACATTTTTTACTTCATGAATTTTCTTCATTTTTTCCCGTGTACCTTTTTCCACTCACTTTCAATATAATCAAAATTTTCATAAATGATTTTTTTTACTATACGAATATCTTTATTATTCATTTTATAAGTATTGTCGGCATTCAGATAAATACGCTAAAAAAAACAATACGTCCACTTATTTTTTATTTTTCATTATCTTGACTCAGCCGTTTTTCGAGTCATAGACAGACATTTTTTTCAAAATTCCCTTAGGGAAAAAAAGAAAAAGTTCGGCATTATCCATAACTGTATCACCTTGGGGAGTGCTTCGCGCAGCAATTGCGCTAGCGCAATACCTTGTAACGCAAGCTCGCTTAACGAACCCCTTTTTACGGGATTCGACGTCCACGGGAACACAAAAAAAGGGAGGCACAAGGCCTCCCTTTTTAACTGCGTCCCCTACACGACCCAAAGACGAACTCTTGTTTAGGTTGGTTATTCAATTATAACTTTATATTACCTTTTTGCATACTTAGTGAGTTTCTCACTCAAACTCCGCCATCCACAAATCGTGCTGCGAGCAGCGGGCGTAAACGGCATATTCTTTCTTCGTTTGTTCATCCAATGGCATGGAGAACCGCGCACGGTACGTTTTGTTACTGCCCGATGAAATGATTTCGCCAATGTTTTCTTTTTCTGCCGGGGCGTCGGTATTTGGCATAGCATTTGATACAGGGCTGTTTTTAAATACCGCCTCTGCGTAAGGTTTGCCCTTAGTATCGGCAATAAATATTTTTTCAATATAATGCGAAGGCCGCGGATTAATAAGCGTCACAGAAACCACAATATTATTTTCTCCGTTTTTAGAAAGCACTTCAATGAGCGGCGTGTGTTCCTCTTCTTTGCCCTGCCAGTTGCCGGCGTCTTCTTTGCTGTAAACCGCTTGCGGCGTGATTGGTTTAGACGAAGGATCGTTTTGGTCTTGCTGGTTGCAGGCGAAAGAGATAAGTACCAGTAAAAATAAATATTGTTTTTGCTTCATTTTAAGTTATCTCTTTTTTAATAAAGTTTCTTATTTCTTCACAGCTTTCTTTAGATTTTTCGGCGTCTATTTTTTCATAATAAGTTTCTAAGATGTCATCCGGATATCTTGTTTCTGTATAATATTGATTTAGATTTTTACAAGCCTCTTCTAATTTATTAAAGTTTTCATCTTTCTTTTTGCAAGTATTCAATAGTTTAATTAAATCATGAACTTTTTCAAATTGCAAATCATTTTCAAGAATATATGCTTTTAAGTATTTTTCTGCCGCCTGCTGAAAAAGAAAACATAATCTTGAATAGAACTTTTCAAATTGAAGGCTCATTGCGGCAAAATTATAATCTTCTTCGGCCTCTTTAATCCATTTATGCGTAATTTCTTTCATACAAAACTTTACCTGTATTTAATATATCTGTAATAAATGGACTTTTTAATTTTAAAGCTTTTTCAACTTCGCTTGGTCTGTAAACTATAAAATCGACGGCTACTTCTCTATCTGAAAACAAGCAATCTAATTCATAAGTTCTTTTTCGCCTTAGGTCGGGAACATCGTTTTTAATAATAAACAAGTCTATATCATTAGCTTTGGTTGAATTAGAATTCAATGAGCCAAATAAAATTACTTTTTCAGGCTGATAATTATGAATCAACCTTTTCAAAATTTTCTTTAATTCTTTTTCAAATTTCATAGCCTTTAACATTAATATATAAAATTCCCGCGAGCGTCAAGCAAGTAAAATTAGAATATTGCCCGCCTTAGACACAATTTTTTGCATGGCACCGATTACAGGATCAAGAGAGGCGAGAAATATATTCCATTGATATTTCAATCATTTACCATCCTTCTGAATCTATTTTCATAAAATCAGAATGTATTTCTTCAATATCTTTTAAAAACAACTTATCTTTCATAGCCTTTTTTAATTTGTTTATTTTATCTTTTTTTGTTATTTCTGCATTTTTATAAATAAGATGAATTTCTATTTTTTCGTTTTCTGGGATATCATCCGGAATTTGTATTTTTATTTCATGCTCTTTAGGAACTTTAAATATTTTTTTCAATGTCTGCATCTGTATGCCCTTTAATATATATTAATTTGAATAATATTAACAAAATAATGAATTTAAAATATAATGTCAATCAATTATGAATTTTGACTTTATGATCTTCTTAACATAATCTTTATGAGGACGATCTATGCCTTAGACACAATTTTTTGTATGGTACCACTTGTTCTCTTAGGGGGCAGTTGCACGTACCGGCAAAGCCGGTGAAACCAACCCCCTCACCAAATCTCCATTCTTCATTCCAAATTCTGAATTTCCCCAACGCGCCGCCAAGGGCGCGTTGGGGGCAGCCCCCTACTCAAACAGCTCGAAAGAAACAAAGGGAGCGTTGAATGCGCCACCGATTAAGACAACTTTTCCGTCATCAATAATCGTCGCCGTATGCCATGATCTAAGTGTTACCATGTTACCTGCGCTCGTGAATGTGCTCGTCGCAGGTTCGTAAATCTCAGCACTCGATAGATAATATGGGTTTAAATCACCTTCTCCGCCAGTTACGAGAACCCTGCCATCGGCAAGCAAGGACGACGTGTGGTATGCCCTTGCTGTCGACATATTGCCAGCACTTGTGAATGTATTTGTCGCGGGATTAAATATATCTGCACCTGATAAAGATTCGTGGTAAGTTCCATTGTAATATTCCCCACCTGTTACTAGAACTCTGCCATCGACAAGCAATGTTGCAGTGTGATATTGCCTCTTCTGCGACATATTACCTACGCTAATGAATACATTCGTGGCAGGATCGTAAATTTCTGCACTTGTCAAGTATGAGCTACTCGCTCCAATAGAACCACCATTATTTCCACCCGTGATAAGAACACGGCCGTCTGTCAAGAGTGTTGCCGTATGTCTCGACCTTGACGTTGACATGGTGCCCGCGCTAATGAAAGCATTAGTAACAGGATTGTATATCTCTGCTGAATTTGTTGCCCCACCAGTCACTAGAACCCGGCCGTCTGTCAAGAGTGTTGCCGTATGTCTCGACCTCACCCGCGACATAGAGCCCGCACTACTAAAGGTATTGGTCGATGGGTTATATAACTCCGCGCTTGATTGAGAAGTGCTACCACCATTATAACCTCCGGTTAGCAGAACCCGGCCATCTTTAAGGAGTGTAGATGTGTGATGAGCTCTCGCAATCGACATGCTTCCCACGATCGTGAATGTGTTTGTCGTTGGGTTATATGTCTCCGCAGTTGATTGATAACCGCTATCATAACCGCCCGTAACAAGAACCCGCCCATCTTTAAGGAGCGTTGATTTGTGATATCGCCTCATAGCTGTTAAAATTTCCGCTTCCGTAAAGGCGTTTGTTTCCGGATTGTATAGCTCAGAATCAGATACATCATTACCATTATTAAGTCCGCCCGTAACGAAAACCTGGCCATCAGCAAGCAATGTTGCCGTATGATTGCCCCTCGGCGTCGATAAATTTCCCACGCTCGTGAAGGTGTTCGTCACAGGGTTGTATTTCTCCATAATCGATAGAGAGTTCCAGTCTAGAAAGAGCCCATTATGGCCCCCAATAACGAGAACCTGACCATCGGAAAGTATCGTTGCAGTATGCTCACCCTTTGCTATCGACATGCTTCCCGCGCTCATGAAGGTATTCGTCACAGGGTTGTATATCTCAGCACTCGAAAGCCAATCACTGCTTCCCATCCCGCCAGTGACCAGAACCCGCCCGTCGGCAAGCAACGTCGCTGTGTGATTTTCCCTCACCGTTGACATGCTGGCAGCTGTTGAGAAGGTATTCGTCGTTGGATCGTAAATCTCCGCGCTTGAACGACCATACCCACCAGTCAACAGAACCCGCCCGTCGGCAAGCAGCGTCGCTGTGTGATTTTTCCTCACCGTTGACAAGCTGGCAGCTGTTGAGAAGGTATTCGTCGTTGGATCGTAAATCTCCGCGCTTGAAAGACCACGCCCGCCTGCCAACAGAACCCGCCCGTCGTTAAGCAACGTTGCCGTATGATCACATCGCCATGTCGACATACTACCCGCAGAGGTAAACGTATTTGTTGCGGGATCGTATATTTCTGCTGTTGAATTATAATACCCGCCTGCAACAAATACGCGGCCATCGGAAAGTAATGTTGCTGTGTGTAATTGTCTGGTAGTTGCCATGCTACCCGCAGAAGTGAAGGTATTTGTTTCTGGATCGTAAATTTCAGCACTCGAAAGATTGCCATTAATTGAATTGCGTCCACCTGTCACGAGGACACGGCCGTCATTCAACAACGTTGCCGTGTGTTGTTCTCTTTCTGTAGACATTTTACCATATCTAAATATTCCCTTATACAATATCGCGATGCCACTTGCTTCATATGAAGGCTTGCTTTCGCCGTTACCGTTATCACCAGTTATGATATAATAATATTTTGTCCCATTTGTAAGCCCTATATGGGTATATGGCGAAGTTACTCCGGTAATCTTATTAACTGTATCTGTTGTTACGCCCGGAGTATCGCTCCAGTAGATATTGTAATTTAACATATCTGTCGGTGTCCATGTTATGGTTATCTGAGAATCGCCACCGACTGCGCTAACCTTAAAATCAACAAAAAAGCCGATGAAAGTTACTGAATTATTGATTGTATTTAACGTATTACCCGCCATATCAATAAGACTGCCGCCTGTAACCGTAACGGTATATTCTATGCCGGTTTGTACAGCTGTATCTAAAATCACAGAGTAGCCATCAACACCGGCTCCGCCTTCCATTACGGCAGAATTTATAGTAAGACCCGGAATAGAATAATTTGCAGCAACTTCAGCCGAAGCGGCTGTTACTTCTTCAGAAAAAATAACCCTAATGCTTGTTTCACCCGTACTTTCGGCAGAAGCCACAACCGGTTTAGCCCGGTCAGCTTCTGTTATTGTTAAAGTTTCAACCGGCCCAAGAAAATTGTTATAGTTATCCATAACAAGTCCAAATGATGAGCGAATATCTGGTTTCCAACCTGTATCTTTCCATTCTGGTTCTGAAAAATTTAGGTATAATATATTGTCATTTATGAAATCTACTTCTGGAGCTGAAGTGCCATGCGCTAATAATAAATCAGCTGGCGGCCAACCGGTTAAGATATACCATGTATTGGCAATTCCGTGGGAATTTTCCACATAACCTGGAAATGTTGAATCAATTACATTCTCTAAGAATGTGATTTTATAGTGATCAATATAACCATTGCCGTCGACATCCATTGTTTCGGCGGAAACAATGGCAGGAGCGAGCGTATCTTTAACTACCGTCACGCTCGCTTGTAGAGCGCTATTTCCAGCCGCATCGGATATATCTGCAGTAATTGTTAACGCCGTGTTGTCTGCAACGCCGCTCACATCAAGACCGCTTGTGGAATATAAACCACCTGCGCAATTCGCATTTCCAAGCACTCCACCGACATTCAAAGAGACACTCAAACCTTCTTCAGAACATGCTCCTCCAACCGAATAGTTGGCTGCATTCATATTGTTAATGGTAGAAGCTGATGTGATTTCAACCGTTGGGTTTGTTTTGTCTATCGTGATATTGATTGCCATAGCCGTTGCCGATACGTTGCCCACCGCGTCGATTTCCCGCGCCGTGACTGAGTAGCTCCCCTCTGTGTTCAGCGTGACAGCCGTCGTGTATGCGTTCCAGCTCGTTCCACCGTTTGTAGAGTACTCAAGTGTCTCGCCCGAACCCGTCACCGTGAAGCTCTGGTTCGTGTTGTATGAGCCCGCTGTGATTCCGCTTATAGTAGGTGAATTTGGCGCAATAGTATCCTTTAACACATTCACACTTGCTTGCGGTGCGCTGTTCCCCGCCGCATCGGTTAAATCGGCTGTTATCGGTATTGATGCGCTATCGCCCAAACTGCTTACATCCAGCGAACTTACAGTATATGTACCGCTGGTACAAACGGCGGTTGTAACAACACCGCCTACATCAACCGAAACATCAAGACCTTCTTCAGAGCAGTCGCCGCTTAATGAATAGTTTGTTTTATTGGCGTTATTGATGGTATCAGCGGTTGTGATAGAAACCGCAGGCGGCGTTATATCAAGCACAATAATCGTAAAACTTTTTGCAGCGCTCTCACCGTCTTTTTCGATTGTCGCTGTAATGGTTACGGTTATATTTCCCTCTGCCGGCGTTGTTACCGCGGCTGTACCATCTGTAAACGATATGGCCGCGTTATCGCTTGACCAGGTTATTGTTGTACCGCTATCGCCAGCCGTTATTACCGTAAAATTTTGGGTCACGCCCGTTTCGGTTTCTGGCGAAGTAAATGTAATATCTGATATATCAAGATTAGCGGCGTCATAATTTACAGCTTCTAAGTCTGCAAGAAAAGTACAGTCGGCTTTGCAGGTATCGGTTTGAACCCCGCCAGAATCGCAGTCTTCGCCTGTTTCCAGTACAGAGTTGCCGCAAACTGCCGCAGGGGTATTTTGGTCAGCGCTGTTTTCTTCTGAGTTATTACAGCTTGCAAAAAACAAGGTAATGCTAAGAATATAAATAAATCTTTTCTTAATTCGTTTCATTGTGAACTCCTGAACGTATTTAATCAAGATTATTTTAGCATTGTTTGGTTAATTTTGTCAATAATCATAAGTAATTATTTTTGTCAAAAAATCCGAAAAATATACAAAATTTATGCCTTTTTTTATTTAAAGAGGATGTTTTAGTGAAATAAATGGTGCGCTAAATAATTCCGCTTTTTTTAGCGGCGCTCATTAATTCTACGCGGTTTTTAACCTGAAGTTTTTCATAAATATTGCGAATATGTTTTTTTACGGTATTTACCGATATATGCATTTCTTTAGACACATTTTCGCTTTTTAGACCTTTCGCCAGTATTTCAAGAACCTGTCTTTCTCTGACAGTTAATTTCGTTTCAGACGGTTCGGTGTTTTCTTCTGCGCGGTATGAGTTTAATATTTTTAGAGCGATAGTAGGCGAAATCATAGCGCCCCCGTTCAGTACAACGTCAATAGTGTCTTTTATGCTGTAAATTTCAGATTTCCACAGGTAACCGACGGCGCCATGTTTTATGGCTTTAAATATGGTATCTTCAGAATCAAGATTTGTCAGCATAATAATTTTGCCTTTTATATTTTTTATTTGCATCATTTCAATAAGCTCTATGCCGGTTAGCCCGGGCATTGAAATATCTAAAAACACAAAATCAAAATTGTCTTTTTCGTCGCTGCGCCAGAATTTTTCACAGCTTGAAAACTCGGCCAGGTATTCTATTTGCGGATGTTTTTCAAGTTCCTGAAAGGTTAAACGCCTAAAATTTTCGTCGTCGTCTACAATGGCGGCGCGTATAAAATTAACATTGCCTGTTTTCATAATATTCATTATAATCTAGAATTTTTTATTGTCAATAATCAAAAATGATTATTTTTTTCATTTATTTATAAGGTAAAACAATTAATAAATGAAACATGTTTTCTTTAATATTAAATTTTACTTTCGCGTTAATTTCTGCCAGCCTGTTTTGTATATTGTTTGTACCGTAACCCGTTTTATTTTTTATAAGCGAATATGACGTAAACGATGTAAATTTTATTATAAACCGCTCTTTGTCGGCTTTAATTTGCCAATGCGCCATGTCTTCGCCGTATTTCAAATCATTTGAAGTCACCTCTTGAAAAACGCTGTAAAGGGACTCTCTTTCGTCGCTGTATTTGTTTTTCATTAATTCTATATTGTCTTTTTGCTCATACGCCATGCTTAGCGGCCGCTCTGCGTTTGAATAGCGCCGCAATAGCATGGCGTTTAAATTGCCGAGAAAATCTTTATCAAAATTCGACATCTCTTCAATATGCGAAATACGATCTCTTAAAGATAAAATGGTTTTGTTAATTAAGGTTTGCATCTCTTTTGCAAAAGCCGGATCAATGGCTTTTTTTTCTAAAATATTATCAAACATAATTTTCAAATCGGTCATTTTAGAGCCAAGATGGTCATGAAGATCTGCATAGATTTCTTTTTTCTGCCTTTTTAAGGCGCTGCTTTTAGTAAGATGGGCCTTTTTTATTTTTAATAGATTTTCAATGCGAAGAGATAACTGTTCGGGATGAAAAGGTTTCACTAAATATTCATTTGCTCCTTTATTTAAACCTTCTATTAAATCGCGGTTTTGATCAAGGGCGCTTATGATAATAACGGGCAGTTCATGATAAGAAATTTTTTTTCGGATGCGTCTTAGAAACTCAAAACCGTTAACATGGGGCATCATAATGTCGAGTAAAATCAAATCTATTTTTTGAGTTTTCATTATCTTTTCGGCTTCAGCGGCAGATAATGCGGTAACTAAGTTGTATTTTTGAGTATCAAGCTGCCTTTTATAGATATCTAAATTAATTGGCTCATCGTCAACGGCAAGAATGACATTTTCAGACTGTTCAAAAAACGCTGTCTCGCCGGCGTTTTGCCGCGACAAATTATTGCCGGCAAGATGCGTTTTCTTAGGCGTTGATATTTTATGTTTATATACAGGCAGCGTAAAAGAAAAGCTAGAGCCTTTATTCAAGCTAGATTCTATTTTTATTTTACCGCCATGGCTCTCAACCAGCTCTTTTGTTATAGAAAGACCAAGCCCAATGCCTATATCTCTATTTTTGCCGCTTGTTTCAAAAGGATAAAATATTTTTTCAAGCATTTCAGCGTCAATGCCATAGCCGTTGTCTTTCACTGTTATATTAACAAAATCGCTTTCGGTCTCGCCGTCTATTGATACCCTGCAGTTTTCATTGTATTTTATGGCGTTACCCAAAAGATTGTTAAAGACCTGTAAAATTCTTTTTTCATCGCCATACGCGTAAGGTAAATTACCGTTTATATTATTTATTAATTGAATATTTTTTTCTTTTGCCAAAACAGACAAAAGCGAAACAGATTGAGCGGCTGTTTTATCAACAGAAAAAGGCGCCTTGATTAATTTAATTTTATTCTGAGCGATACTCGCGTAATCGAGAATATCGTTAATAATATCGTTAAGTCTATGCGCCGATTGATAAATTAATACGAGCGTCTGCGCCACATTTGAGTCATGATTATTTTCTTTTGAGTACAATACTGACCGAACAAGACCAATAATTCCGTGAAGGGGAGTTCGAAGCTCATGAGACGCCTGGGCCAAAAATTTCTCTTTTGTTTCGTCGGCTTTTTTCAGATTTTCAATGGCTTCTTTTTGGGCTTCCAGCTTTTCTTTTTTTAAGATATTAATTCTATCGGCCAAAGCAAAACTCAGTAAAACGCTTTCAATACACACGCCAAAAAGGTGACTGTACTGGGTAAAAATATTGACGGGCGCATATCCATTTAAAACCAGAACCCGGGTTATTATACCTATGTTATTAAAAAACAAAGCGGGCACAAAAAACAAAGAGGCTCTTGTGTTTAAAAAAAACAAGCGTATAGAAATTATTAAATAAAACAAATGAATTACTACCGAAGTATAATTTAACAATTTTACAACCATCGCGCCGCTTATGAAATTTACAATAAACATAATAAAAAACCAGATTGCCGCTAAATAGTTTGTTATATTTATATACTTATATTTTTTATCAAGATTCATTAACCTGTTTGCAAAGGGCACAAAAAACATGTTCAGGGCCAAAAGAAACGCGCTGTAATTTTGCCAAATATCATAGGTATCGTCTAAAAGCAAATATCTCATGTGCCCCGATATATTCAAGGCATTCATCATAAGACTTAAATTATAAATAACATAATAAAAATAATTTCTGTCTTTAAAAGACAAACCTAAAAATAAATTATAAAAAAATAGAAAAATAAATATGCCGTAATAAATTCCCAGTATTACATTTTGCAGGGTTAAATGCGACAGGTACTCATTATACTGCCACAAATAAGTCGGCGCGAAAACAGAAGATCGGCTTGAACGAATGCGG
>Ga0224501_10003961_pt1 | contig 11676 bp, 11 predicted proteins | sample SF_Oct11_sed_USG_4_FD_169105 | JGI IMG/M metagenome (GOLD analysis project Ga0224501, IMG submission 169105) | Sediment microbial communities from San Francisco Bay, California, United States - SF_Oct11_sed_USGS_8_1 | ecosystem: Environmental > Aquatic > Marine > Sediment | place: USA...
GATGTGGATGAAATTAAGAAGCATGTTACCAAAAAGACGAAACTTATCATATTGAATACCCCCAACAACCCTACTGGAGCAGTTGTGCCCAAAAACGTCATAGAGGAAATCGGCGATCTCGCCGTAGAACGTGACCTAATCCTCATCCTCGACGAAGTTTACGAAAGAATCGTCTACGAAACCAAACACTTCAGCCTAGCTACGCATTCAGACCTCAAAGACCGTATCATAACCGTCTTCTCCCTTTCCAAGACCTATGCAATGACTGGATGGAGGATTGGTTACGCCGTTTCCCACGCAAACATCATTGAAGCTATGGGCAAAATCGGCGGATATGCCAACGCCTGCCGAACCTCCTTCGCGCAAAAGGCGGCGATAGCAGCATTGGACGGCCCTCAAGATTGCGTAAATATTATGGTAAAAGAATACCGAAAGAGACGAGATCTCATGGTTGAAAGATTGAAAGAAATGAAAGCCTTTTCCGTAACCAAACCTACAGGTGCCTTTTACCTCTATCCAAAACTCCTTTTAGACGTCGAATCTCCGGATTTCACAAAGCAACTCATCGAAAAAGCCAACGTGGCCGTTATGCCCGGAACCGCCTTCTCCATGAAGGGAGAAAAATATGTTCGAATCTCCTACGCTAACTCCATGGAAAACATTTCAGAAGCCATGAATAGGGTTCAGAGAATGGTTAGGCAAATCATGAAGCCCTAGGACTATTGGGGTTCTCATTTGCCCCGCCCAGAATCCCTACCACTCTTGCAGAAGTCTTATGCACACGTATTACGAGATACTACCTTAGAAACTTTAAAAATTCGTTAGGAAGGCATAAAATGCTGAGAGATTTAGCGAAGGGTCTCCCTGGGGAAAGGGTCTTTTTGCTTGGCAATGAAGCAATAGCTCGTGGAGCCATGGAGGGCGGAGTTCAAATTGCCGCAGCTTATCCCGGGACCCCTTCAACTGAGATATTGGAAACACTGGCGCAGGCGTCCAAACACCTCGGTCTATACGTTGAGTGGTCAACCAACGAAAAAGTGGCTTTGGAGGTTGCATTAGGAGCTTCAATCTGTGGGTTAAGAGCCATGGCCTCCATGAAGCATGTTGGGGTAAACGTCGCCCACGATTCGTTGATGACAGCCGGCTATATGGGGGTTAAAGGAGGTCTCGTGGTAGTGTCGGCCGATGATGTACGAGCGTGGAGCTCCCAAAACGAGCAAGATAACCGTTTTACAGCAAAACAGGCCTACCTACCCGTCCTTGAACCCTCTAATGTTCAAGAAGCAAAGGACTGGACGGCCGACGCTTTCGAGCTTTCAGAAAAATTTAACCAGGTTTTTATGTTAAGAACCGTAACCAGGATCAACCATGCAAGAGGCGATGTAACTTTAGGTAAATTGCCGAAGAAGCATAGAAAAGGAGTATTCAGAAAAGACCCCTCATGGCTAACACACGTTCCAACTACAGCTAGAAAAAATAGGCCCTTAATGATTCAAAGGTTTAAGAAAATAAGCCAAGCTGTGAACAGGCTTCCTTATAACAGCTTGGAGCTGGTTGATGAAGCGAAACTAGGTGTGATTGCATGTGGGCTCTCATACGCTTACACCTTGGAAGCAACAAAATGGTTAGGCCTTGACGGCAAGGTTTCCCTTCTGAAGGTCGGAACAACGCATCCAATTCCTGAAGACTTGGTGAAAAGGCTGTTGAGTTCGGTTGAAGAAGTGTTGGTTGTAGAGGAGTTGGAGCCGTTTGTGGAGCTCCATGTTAAAGCTATTGCCGGAGAAGAAAACATCAAGATTAAGGTTCACGGGAAGGATTTAATACCTCTAATCGGAGAGCTTTCAACGAGGAAGGTAACTGAAGCACTTGCTGAGCTGACCAAGGCTAAACTTCCAATAGACTTTAGTCGACTGGATCAGCTAAGAAAGGAAACAGCGCCTCTTATACCCTCTAGACCCCCGGCTCTTTGCCCAGGATGCCCACATAGAGCTTCTTTCTACGCCATAAAAACCGCCGCTAAAAGCGTCGCGAAGAACTATGGCGTAGAGCCCATATATCCGGGTGACATAGGTTGTTATAGCCTCGCTGTTGCTCCTCCATTAGAGACTGTGGACACTCTGATATCCATGGGAGCCAGTATTGGTGTCGCTAATGGTCTAGCCCACGTCGTTAGAGCCCCCATACTCGCGTGCATAGGAGACTCAACATTCTTCCATGCGGGAATCCCCCCACTAATAAATGCAGTATACAACCACGCGAAAATAACGGTCATCGTACTCGACAACCTAACTACAGCCATGACCGGTTTCCAGCCACACCCGGGATCAGGCTTTACAGCAACGGGTGTGAAAACCACTCAGCTAAAAGCCGAGAATGTAGCGAAAGGATGTGGAGTACGGTTTGTAGAAGTTGCAGATCCATTTGACTCGAGAGGGGCAATCGATATCGTTCAAAGAGCATTGATGTTTGAAGGCCCGTCTTTGGTTGTTTTTAGAAGAAAGTGCACTTTAATGGAGCTACAGGAGAAGAGGAAACGAGGGGAGAAAGTTGTTCCCTACATTGTCGATGCTGAGAAATGTAAGCAATGCGGAGTATGCATTAAGACTTTTGCTTGTCCAGCTATCATCAAGAAAGACAAGAATTACGCCATAGACGATCTCCTATGCACCGGGTGCGGATTTTGCGCAGAGATCTGCCCATACGAAGCCATACATTTGAGAGGGAAGGAACATGGTGAGAGAATTTAATATAGTTATTGCAGGAGTTGGGGGACAAGGCACAATACTAATGACTGAAATTCTTGGAAAGGCAGCGACCATTGAAGGTCTAAAAGTTAGAGGATCAGAAATTCTTGGGATGGCGGTCAGAGGAGGCCCCGTTTCCAGCACCATTCGAGTCGGAAGTGAGATCCATGGCCCGTTAGTACCAGAAGGGAAAGGAGACGTTTTAGTTGGTTTAGAGCCCACCGAAGCATTGAGGAACATAACGTACCTATCGAAAAACGGCATAGCAGTCATCAACACAAGACCGATAATTCCATACACCGTTCCCTTAGGCCTAACGAAGTATCCACACATCAAAAATGTACTCGAAACGCTAAAACGGAAATCAAGAAGTGTAATAGCATTCGATGCCACAAAGCTTGCGAAAGAAGCCGGTACCCCGGTAGTAGTCAATATGGTCATGCTTGGGGCTCTATCCGGAACCGGAAAACTCCCAATAAAAAATGAAACGCTGAAAAAAGTTATGAAAGCCCACTTCTCTAAGGAAATGGCCCGAATTAACATTAAAGCTTTTGATCTTGGCTTTGAAGTCAGCAGAAACTTGGCTAAAAGGAATTAGTTCCCGGAACGTTCGCGACCTAGAGTTTCAACGCCCGCAAAAATCAAAGTTTAATTCTTTGTACCTACGTTGGTTCTTCTCCCTGTTTCAACATCAAACAATCCATTTAAGTTAGTTAAACTACACGAAGGTTCAGAAAGACAAAAAAATAATGTCTAACGCTTAATGTTATCGTAGAATTTCATGGTGAAAACATGGGTGACAAACCTGACGCTCTCCAGAAAATAAGGAGCATAGCGAATTATCAGTTTGGAGGAGAGGTGGGGAAAAAACTCTTCCCAAATGAAGCTAGAATCGTTTACTCGAAGAGAACAGGGAGAATACGCCACATATACTTAGGAGAAAAAATGTTAGCCACCCTTCGACCCACCGACGGCCTTTTTTCCCTAACCATTGCAGGAGCCAAGCGAATAATGGAGCACGTAAAACCTCCAAGGCTATGGGTTAGAATTCAAGAAGAGGCCGAGCCCTTTGTTGCCGAGGGAAAGAGTGTCTTTGCCAAATACGTCATCGACGCCGATGAAGAGATAAGGCCTCAAGAAGAAGTTATTGTCGTAACCAAAAAAGGTGAGGCTTTGGCTGTGGGAAGAGCCGTGCTTTCTGGAAAGGAAATGAAGACATTTAGAAGAGGAGCGGCGGTGCGAGTGCGGAAGGGGGTAGCGGAAGAAAGTTAAGAAAGCAAAATAAAATTAGTGTAGAAGGGAGGTAACAAAATTGCGGAGAAGAGTAAGTCCAAGGGAAGCCAAAAGGATGATGCAACGTATGGGCCTAAGCATGGGAGAAATGCCCGACGTTCAGGAGGTTATCTTCAAAACCAGCAGCAAAGAAATTATTGTTGAAAATCCTCAAGTCGCTATACTTGACCTTCATGGACAAAAAATCTTCCAGGTGACAGGAGAAAGAATCACCGAAAGAGCAGTTGAAAAGGAGGCAGCTAAGGTGACTATTCCCGAAGAGGACGTGAGGCTCGTGGCAGATCAGACTGGAAAAAGCGTGGAAGAGGCGAAGAGAGCCCTGGAAGAAACTGAAGGTGACTTAGCTAAGGCAATACTTCTCCTTCAGACAAAAGGCTGATTAGTACTGGATGCCCTTTGTTGTCGGTATTTCCTTCGGATGTTTTATGTCTTTCACTTCGTTAATGAAGTCAGCTCTTTCCATGAGTTCTTTTGGAGCGTATCTTCCAGTTAAAACTACATCGGTTTTCTTGGGAATCTTATTCAAAAGGTCTAATACTTCTTCAGGTTCCAACAGGTTACAGTGGAGAGTCAAGTTTATTTCGTCCAAGATCAGCAGATGGGGTTTCTTCTCTTTGACAACTTTCTTGGCGAACTCTAAACCATCTTTTGCAAGCTTCTTGTCTTCTTCACCCAGGTTGCTTAGTCCAATCCAGCCCTTTCTGCCAAACTGGTAAATCTCATAGTAGGGTTGAAGTCTTTTCCTTATCTTGTATTCGCCAGTATTCTTCCACCATTTCAAAAACTGAATTATGACCGCTTTGTGGCCGTGACCCACAGACCTTAAGGCTAAGCCCAAAGCGTTTGTTGTTTTTCCTCCACCTGTTCCAGTGTATAGATAAATATACCCCATTATTCTCCCCTATTCCTTAATCAACCACACGTGTAAGTTAGAATTGTTTGAGTATGTCTTGTTTTTCCATGATGTAGCCGCAGTAATGGCACCTTAGGCGCAGGGGCTCTTCGCTGTCCACGTAAAAGGTAGGTTGCACTGGCTCTTTGCTGTTTGAGATGCACGCGGGATTTGCGCACTTCACTATTCCACGTATAATATTGGGTAGCTTGACCCGCTGCTTTTCCGTAACTTTGTAGTTTCTAACAATGTTGATGGTGGCGTGGGGAGCCAACAACGCTATTTTATCCACTTCTTCGGATTTCAGTTCTCTCCCCTCAATTTTAACCATGTCTTTCACATCTAGCGTTTTGCTGGGAACGTTAATAGCGACTGTTACAACCCCGTTCACGCGGCCTGTGATTCCTAAAATTTTTATTACATCAAACGCGTGGCCGCCTGTAATGTGATCTATCACGGTGCCATCTTTGATTTTAGATACACGCAAGGTTTTTTTGGTCACGTTAACCATTCCTCCAGATTCTGTATTAGAGTTACTGAGTAAAGAGTCTATTTATAACTACTTTCGCTTTGGCGCGCGCATAACAACGTTTCGAGCTTGTCGGAAATTTCCGACAGCGAGGACTGCTCCCCTATTCCGCGCATAAACAATCCTCGCCCTTTCAGCGCTATTCTTCTCTTTCAAAATTTGGCAATTACCTGTTGAGCATAAGTGACTGCTTATCCTGAAGAAAATCCTTTAATCGTTTGTCCAGCATCTTATTTCGGGGCCCGTTGCCTAGCCAGGATCAAGGCGCCGAGCCGACTAAAAAGATGGCGCGCAAGCCTTCGGAGCCGGAGAGCCGGGGTTCAAATCCCCGCGGGCCCGCCAATTGAGCGAGCAGATACTTTTCCTTATTTTTTATTTTTGAAAGATAATCATTTCAGGGTATTATTAGAGAGATCGGGCTAAATGGGAACGAAGCCGCGCCACGCACGCCCACTAATGCACTGGCATAAGTCGCCATTCCCTGTAGTCCGTGAAAACTTTAATGTATCCTTTAAGCATATTATCCGCTTCTGCATCTCCAATGTCAACTCTTAAAACACCACCGTCAATACCTTGAAGCTTGCCTTTTGTCGCCACGACGATTATCCGCTGTTTTCCAACACGCTTTATGATTGCAGGGCTTATCTGCTGGTTTCCCCTCCCAAAAAGAATTCCCTGACGTCCAATTGGCGAAAGAATAATCCAAGTGTTCTGCCAGTCCTCCACTTCCGCCAGAATCCTTTTTTCATTTACGTCAAATATGATTTTGCCGTTATTGTAGATGTCCACGCCTAGAACCGTTTTCTTTACGCCTAGAAGTTCTGCAATGCGCTTGACTGTTGTTCCTGGTCCGAGTATATACATTGCTTCCGGCTGCATCTCTTCTATTATGAATCTTGCTATGGCTGTTTGGTTTTCCTTCTCATCAACAGTTTCCGGACTTACCTGCTTGCTCCCTTGAATCCGCATTGGAAGGAATGGAGCTCTCAGAAAACCGTGAAGCTTAACCGCGAAAGCGTCGCTTCGAATTGCCGTTTCATCAGCATCCATAATTTCAAACTCCGTTATCTCCGCTTGGTTTTGGGCAAAGGCCAAAACAACATCCACCGCGTCTGAAAGATTTACCGCAAAAATGCCGCTGTACATTTTAACTCCAGATGGAACACCTAAAACAGGTATTTCACCGCAGCTCTGCATGGCATCAAAAATGTCTTTGGCTGTGCCGTCTCCACCAACAAAAACCATCAAATCCGCCTTCACATTCACTATCAATTTAACCGCAGTTTTTGTATCTTCAGCGGTTGTTTTCTCTCCAATCTCCATGGGCAAAACCTGAATCGAGAGACTTACTTTTTTCGCCTCTTGTTCACCCATTATACCCGGACACGTCAAAATTTCCATAGGTGTTTCTGTTATGTTTTCTTTTAGTTTTTGCAAGAATTCCCCTGCCCTTTTTGGTGCTATTGGTTTGGCTCCCCTTGCGATCGCCTCTTTCAAGACGCCGTCTGTTCCTTTTAGGCCAACTCTACCTCCCATGCCCGCTATCGGATTAACGATGAAACCCAGCTTCATATTTTCCTCGATGACAAGATTTATTGCGTGAGCTATAAACTATTTTGATAAAAAACGCAGAGTTGCAGCTTAATGAATAAGCGGAGAGTTGTAACTTCCTCCAGTTGAAATGCTGTATCGCAAACTGAAACAACAGGAAAACAAGTTTTCATCCGAAAATTCTTATATCCCGAATGTTCTAACGTCGTTCTCTCACAATAAATGCGCGCCGTGCGCGCGAGGTTATCAAATGCCAGTAGAAAGAATGAAAAGAATTCTCGTGACCGGCGCCACCGGTCAAATCGGATCTGAATTAACGATAGAGCTGCGAAATAAATACGGCAATGACGATGTCATTGCGGCTGGACATAGGAGAAAACCCAGCGAGAAATTATTCAATTCAGGCCCCTTCGAGTATGTTGACGTTACCGACAGAGAGGGCATTACGAAGGTCATAAAAAAATATGGTATCGACACAATTTATCATCTGGCGGCAGTTCTCTCGGCTGCAGGCGAAGAAAAACCGCAGCTTGCTTGGAATGTAAACATAGACAGCCTTTACAATATACTTGAGATTGCAAGGAAACATGAGCTGGTCAGAGTTTTTTGGCCCAGCTCCATCGCCGTCTTCGGCCCGGAGGCCCCACGCGTTAACACCCCCCAAGACACCGTCTTAATACCTAGAACCATGTATGGAGTCACAAAGGTCGCCGGTGAGCTGTTGTGCAACTACTACTTCATTAGATTCGGCTTGGATGTACGAAGCGTCCGCTATCCCGGCATCATAAGCAGTGAGACTCCTCCGGGTGGAGGCATAACAGACTACGCTGTAGAGATGTTTTATGAAGCAATCAAGAAGAAGCGGTACACGTGCTTCGTGAGGGAAGACACAGTCCTGCCAATGATGTACATGCCAGATTGCATCAAAGCCGCCATGGACCTCATGGAGGCTGACCTGTCCAAGGTTAAACGCTACGTCAGCTATAACGTGGCCGGAATGAGCTTCTCTGCTGGAGAGCTAGTGGCTGAAATCAAGAAGTACATTCCGGGATTCGAATGCGGATACAAGCCTGACTTTAGACAGAAGATTGCTGATTCTTGGCCCATGTCAATAGATGATAGTGTCGCCAGTGAGGAGTGGGGTTGGAGATCCACACATGATTTGGCTGCTATGACAAAGGATATGATAGAAAAAAATGACAAAACGATTTGCTGAAACCTCTAGAACAAAATTTTCTATCCGGATCACATAGGAAATGTTAAAAGAATGTGAAACCAAATTTTTGAAATGTGATCAATGTGACTATCTCACGTCACCCAACAAAATATTTGGGTGAAGAATATCAACGCTTGGTTCGTGAGAACCTCAACTGGGAAATTAAGGTTCTAGAAAGCGCAAGCGAACCAATTTGCATAGTAAACGGAAAAGAAGTTCTGATGCTGTGTGCAAACAACTACTTGAACCTCGCAACACATCCAAAGGTTGTTGAAGCAACTATAGAGGCAACTCGAAAATATGGCGCTGGTGCAGGTAGCGACAGGTCGATTTCTGGCAACATGATTTTCCATGAGGAATTGGACCGGCGTCTTGCAAAATTCAAGAACGCTCCAGCTTCGCTAACTTTTCAAACGGGGTTCATGGCTAATGAGGGGCTCATTCCACAACTTGCTGGCAGAGGAGACCTTTTCGTTTCAGACGAGCTAAACCACGGGTCAATAATTGATGGCGTAAGACTAAGCCCCACTGACAGGGCGATATTCAAACATAAAGACATAGAAGACTTGGCACGTGTGATGGAGGAAGCGGAGAAACATGACCCGCCCTATAATCATATCTGGATCTTAACAGATGGGGTCTTCAGCATGGATGGAGACCTTGCACCACTACCCGAAATAGCTAGAATTGGCAAAGAACACGGTGCCGGTGTATATGTCGATGACGCCCATGGCGAAGGCGTATTAGGCGAAGGCGGACGAGGCATTGTCAGTCATTTCCATCTTGGACGTGACGAGGTGCACGTGGAGATGGGAACATTCTCTAAAGCGTTTGGTGTCATAGGCGGCCACATCACCGGTGGCAAAGACCTTCGTAACTTTGCTTATAACAAGGCTAGAACCTGGCTGCTAAGTGGTGCTGTTCCACCAGGTGTTGCTGCTGCTTGTATTGCAGCCATAGACGTGCTGGAAAAAGAACCACAACATGTCAGGAGAGTTTGGGAAAACCGTAACTATCTTCTTGAGGCTTTGAAGGATGTTGGGTTTGACACTGGCAATACGGAGACCCCCATAATCCCGGTGATGTGTGGCAAGAGCAAAACTGCAAGAGATCTTGCAGACTTCCTCTGGACAAAGGAGATATTCGTTTTGCCAATCTTCTATCCCATGGTTGCAAGGGACAAAGCAAGAATCAGGGTCCAGCTATGCACGAAACACACAACAGAACAACTAGACAGGGCCATAGACGCCTTCAAAGAAGGCGGCAGAAAACTCGGAATAATCTAAAGGCTTGAAGCATAATCTCTCATTTTTCATTATTTTGTCTTAGAAGCCAATGAGCCTCGCTTCAAAAAAGCAGTTGATGAGAGAAAAATTGGAGCAAGATGGAGCGCCCCAGATTACGCACGCGTGCACATACTTTATTTCAGATAATGTTCAGATAGTTTATGGAGGAGAAAAAATTTGAAAGATAAGGTTTTTCCACATCCTTTTATCGCAAACTCCACGATTACCGATTGGAAAGGTATGCTACGTGCACTGAAAGTTGAGAGCATCCAAGATTTGTACTCGGACATACCTACTAAATTCGTACTCAAAAGAGAGTTGAACCTAACAGGTTCCTTTTCAGAATTGGAGACTTACAAACATGTATCAAGAATCTTAAGTAGAAACATATCTTATAACGATATGTCAGTTTTTTTAGGCGCTGGCGCTTGGCTTCATTACATACCAGCAGCTGTTTCAGAAATAGTTTCCAGAAGCGAATTCTTGACCTCGTATACGCAATATCAACCCGAAGCCAGTCAAGGGATGCTCATGGCGTTGTTTGAGTATCAGAGTCTTGTAACGGAGCTATTGGAGATAGACGTGGTTAACGCTTCGATGTATGATTGGGCAACTGCCCTTGGAGAAGCTGGAAGAATGTCTAAAAGACTCACTGGAAGAAGTGAAGTGGTTATCCCAAGATTTACGTCCCCTGATAGAAGTGCCGTACTGCAAACATACATCGATCCAATTGGAATGAGGATGGTTGAAGTTGCTCAATCAAGAGAGGATGGGCAAATTGTGCTGGAAAATCTTAAGGAGAAAGTTACTTCAGATACAGCTGCAGTATATCTAGAAAATCCATCCTATCTTGGTTTTTTAGAAAACCAAGTAGATGCAGTAGCTGAGATATCACATGATGCTGGTGCAGTATTCATTGTGGGAGTTGATCCGACATCCTTGGGAATCATAAGACCCCCAGGTGACTACGGAGCTGACATCGTGGTAGGCGAAGGACAACCATTTGGAAACCCGGTGAATTTCGGTGGACCCCTACTTGGAATATTAGCATGTAAAAGCGACATAAAGATGATTAGAGCCATGCCTGGGAGGATTATAGGCATGACTACAACCCTCGATGAAATGCAAAGAGCTTTTGTCATGAGCCTGCAAACTAGGGAACAACACATTCGCAGAGGAGAAGCAAATTCCAATATATGTACTAACAATGCCCTAAGTGCCCTTGCTTCCGCCGTATATCTTTCACTTCTTGGAAAAAGCGGCATTCGTGAGCTAAGTGAACACATCCTAGCTAAAACGAAATACGCAATCAAAAAATTCAATTCAATTGATGGGGTTGACGTGCCTTTATTCAAAGCACCCCATTTTAAAGAATTCACAGTGCGCTTTAAAGGTAGGCAAGCTAACGATGTGTTAAGAGAACTTTTAGAGCATAAGATTTGTGGAGGCAAATTGCTTGCACCAGAATTTCCAGAGCTAGGAGAATCGGTGCTTGTATGCGTCACCGAGTTGCATAGTAAACAGCAAATCGACAACTACGTCGACACGCTTGACCAGCTTTTGAGGTGAAAACAAATGTATAGACAAAGCAGATGGAATGAACCACTAATCTTTGAAGTCAGTCGTAAAGGAGCAATTGGTCACGTAATTCCCACCCTAGAAAAGGAAATATTCTCAGAATTAAGGGAGGCCCTAAACGAATTACCTAAAGAAATGCGTAGAAAGGAGTTAAATCTGCCTGAAGTAAGTGAACTTGAAGTTATCCGGCATTTTACACGGCTTAGTCAAATGAACTACGGCATAAGTCTCGGCACCTATCCCCTAGGAAGTTGCACAATGAAATATAACCCGGTTATAAACGAAAAACTTGCCTCTTTAGAAAGCGTACAAAATGTCCATCCACTCCAAGACCAAAGAACCACGCAAGGAAGCCTCGAACTACTATACAAGCTTGAAAAAATGCTTTGCGAAATAACGGGCATGCATAAGTTTTCCTTTGTTCCAGCAGCAGGCGCCCAAGGAGAATTCCTCGGATGCCTCATGATGAAAGCATATCACAAAGAACATGGAAAAAACAGGAGAAAAGTGATTGTTCCTGACTCAGCCCACGGGACAAACCCTGCTAGTGCTAAGATGGCTGGCTTCGAAGTAGATGTTGTCAAGAG